>Ga0302272_1001178_pt1 | contig 11864 bp, 7 predicted proteins | sample III_Bog_N1_2_FD_198772 | JGI IMG/M metagenome (GOLD analysis project Ga0302272, IMG submission 198772) | Peat permafrost microbial communities from Stordalen Mire near Abisko, Sweden - III_Bog_N1_2 | ecosystem: Environmental > Terrestrial > Soil > Wetlands > Peat | place: Sweden: Abisko...
CTCGGCATCATCGAGGACGGCGCCGTCCTCATCGAAAACGGAAAAAGTTCCGCCGTCGGCACCACCGACGAACTTCGCAAACAATCAACCAATACCGAAGAAATCGACTGCCGCAACAAGGTGATTCTCCCCGGCTTCGTCGATTCCCACACTCACCCGGTCTTCACCGCCCCGCGCCTCATCGACTTTGAGAAGCGCATCGCCGGAGCCAACTACGAAGAGATAGCCGCAGCCGGCGGCGGCATCCGCGCCAGCATCCGCGGCGTGCGCGAAGCCTCCACCGACGCTCTTGCCGGCTACGTCCTCCTAGCCTTCACCGAGATGGCGGCCCACGGTACCACAACAGTCGAGGCGAAATCCGGTTACGGCCTCGATCTCGAATCTGAACTCAAATCACTCCAAGCCATCCAACAGGCCGCAAAAAATTGGCCCGGCACGATCATCCCCACGTTACTGGCCGCTCACATCGTTCCTTCCGAATTTCGCGACAACCCCGACGAGTACGTTCGCATCGTCTGTGATGAAATGATTCCCGCCGCCGTCCAGCGCAAACTTGCCGCCTACGTTGACGTCTTCTGCGAGCGTGGAGCCTTCACTCCCGATCAATCTCTTCGCATTCTTCGCGCCGCCGTCGCCCACGGCCTGAAAACTCGCATCCACGTTGGCCAGCTCACGCACACCGCGCTGGAACTTTTCGCCGACTTTCGCCCCGCCAGTCTCGACCACCTGGACCACCTCTCCGACGCCGACATCGTCTGGCTATCCAACTCCAACACCGTCTCGACGTTGCTTCCCGCCGCCAACTACTTCCTTGGCCTCTCGACTTTCCCGCCCGCCCGCAAACTCATCGATGCTGGCGCTGCCGTCGCTCTCGCCACCGATTACAATCCTGGCACTTCTCCCACGACTTCGATGCCGTTCGTGCTCTCCGTCGCCTGCACGCACATGAAAATGTCGCCCGCCGAGGCCATCACTGCCGCCACCATCAATGGCGCCTGCGCTCTTGATCTGCAAAATCAAAAAGGCAGCCTCGAGCCCGGCAAAGATGCCGACATCGCCATCTTCGACGCCACCGACTACCGTGAACTCCCATACTGGTTTGGTGCGAACCGTTGCTGGAAAACGATTCTGCAAGGCCGATGCTGAATCCGAACCAAGCGCGCAAACAAAACGAGCGTCCCGCAGGACGCCCGCTTTCTATCCTTCCACAAAACTCGGCATGGTGGACGTCAGATTCTGAATGGTTAGAAAGTGAACATAGCCTGCAATTCGATCTTCCGCGGTGCTGACGACGATCCGTATGGTCCTCCGGCAATCGAATTCGGTTGTCCGAAGATCGGTGAGCTCAGGTTGCCCACTAGCGGCGCATAGTTGATGTTGTTAAACACGTTGCGAGCGTTCACGCTAAACGTAAGGTTATAACGCCGCGAAGACGCGTTGCCGAGCCCGATCGGTCCACCCGAAGCTCCGCCAAACCCGCCGCCCGGACCGCGTCCGTGACCCCCGCCGGGCCCTCCAGGTCCACCTGGCCCTCCAGACATTCCTCCGCCTTTTGTCTCAGGACCGAACCCAATCGTCTTGCTCATCCTGAGGTTTAGCGAGAACCGACCCGGCCCCATCCCGTAGTACGGCGGAATCGCCGTCTGTCCCGTCTGCGGGGTCAGGTTAAATGTGCCCCACTGGGTTACCACGATGTTTGGCCCCGTTTGTCCTGGAGTAGCGAATGAGGGCCGGTCATTGAAAATCGAATCGCCGTTGTAATCCTGCCCAAGGGTGATGTTGAACGGAATGCCAGAGCTCACCACCAGAAACGGGTTCAATCGCATCCCGTATGGCAGCGCCAAGGTACCGCCGATGAATGCGCGATTGCGCACGTCGTAGCTCGTTGGACCGAAATTCTCGTCCAGATTGAATTGGTTGTTTGGAAAACTGTTCGGTCCGGTCGTATTCGCATTGACGTTGTTCAACGTGTACCACCCGAATAGCGACAGCCTTGAACCAACCTTCACGTTTGCGTTAACGATCAGCTGATTCTGCTCCATGGTGCCGCCTGACTCATACTGGTAGATATTGCCGGCGGCAGCACCATACGGCCGTATGCCGCTCGCGGGATTGGTCGGGTCATAGGTGCCCGGTAGCGGGGCATTAATATTTCGCGTCAGGTACTGATGTAGTCCTCGCGAATTTAAATACGACACCGCGATGTTTGCATTCTTCGTGATTTGTCGCTCTACACTCACAGCGGTCTGCATCACGTACGAGGCGCGCAAGTTCGGCGAAATCTGGTACACCGTTGGAAAGGTCTTCGCCGTATTCAGTAGCGGGCTGTCTTCTGGTGGCACAATAGGATAAAAGTTGGGCTGGTTCACTACGAACTTCTGTTGCGTGGTACCGTTTAGCCGGTCCGCCTGTAAGGCGTATTGTTCTTCGAATCGCTCGTAGAACATGCCCCAGCCTGCGCGAATGACCGTCTTCGGAGCAGTTCCTTTGCCCAGTCCCCAAGCAAACGACACGCGCGGAGCCACGTCACCGTAATCCCCGATGGAAGACTGAGTTTCGTAACGGAGTCCATAGCTTACGGTGAAATTCGGTTTCCACCGCCAGTCGTCGGAAAAATACACGCCCAGATCGTAATAGGTAACTACTATTCCTGGTGTACCGTAGGTAATCGTGAACTGTCCCGCACCGCCTCCCGCGGCCCGAATCTGTGCCGGTGTCCATCCTGCCGCCAGCCCCTGTTCCGTGATCTGGTAGGCATCCAGAGAATTAAAGGTAAACATGCCGTTGAAGTTGGCATCCGCATAGCTTGAGTCGCGTAACGCGCGCAGCCGGCCGCCAAACTTGAACATGTGCTTGCCCGCCAGCCATGACGTGTAGTTCTGTAGTTCGTAATAGTCTTGCTTGTCGTTGAGATATTGCGTGCTGCTGCCGCCGCCCCCGAATGCGCCCTGTACTTCCAGCGTAGCGTCCGTGAAATCGGGCGCCTGCCCATGACGATCTCGCAGGTATTGGAAGCGCAACTCGTTCACGACTTTGGCTCCGAATAATTGTGTATCACTGAGTTGTAAAGTCTGCTCCGACCCCGTCTGGTTGAAGGCTTGGCTGGGTAACGAGAACTGTCCCACGCCGTTATTTTCTTGATTGTCCTGCCAGTACGAGTAACGCACGCTCAGTGTGTTATTGGGCGTGAGCTGGAAATCTGCCCGCGGACTGACACTCGTTCGTGTGCGCGGAGTCGCAACCGTTGTGTTATACGGCTCTTGCGCAAAAGTCGTCGGGTCAAGCACGAATGCGTTTACCACGGCGTTTTCGCCAATGTTGCGGCGCTCAAAGCCAATAAAGAACGATGCTTTTTTCCCCATCGGCCCGCCGAAATTCGCCGAGTATTGCGTCGAATCGTAAGCAGGGTTGCTGGTCGAGAACGGACTAGTCGAATTGAAATACGAGGAATTACCGTTAACGGAAATTTGCCCGTGATATTTGTCGGTGCCGGGCTTGGTGAAAACCTCGATACGGCCGTATCCGAGCTTGTCGTATTCGGCGGAAAAAGGATTTTGGTTAATGCGAATCTCACGTATCGACGACTTCGGCGGCAGCTGCCCACCGGTGAATCCATCAATGTATATTTGTCCGCCATTCGGTCCCGCCGACGGCCCCGCCAGCGCTTGCAGATCTTGGGACAATTCGTCCGGATCATCCGACAGCGCGTCCAGGTCTTTGCCAGTCAAGACCATCTGTGTGGCGTTGCTCTCCGCTGATGTATCCAGTCCGACAGACTGCTCCGTCACATTGACGTTCTCCTGCTGCGTCTCAATGGACAGCGCTACATCCATCTTTTGCGACTGGCCCGCTCCAACTTCGATTCCGTCGACTTCGTAAACCGTAAAACCCTTTGCCGTGACCTTGATACCGTAGTTGCCGGCAGCCAGTCCCTTTACGTCGTAGCCTCCGGTCTGGTTCGTAGCTGTCTCGATCACCTTTCCGTCTGGTGTCGTCACTTGCACGTCCGCCTTCGTCACCGCTGCACCCGAAGGATCGGTCACCGTGCCATGCAAGGAGCCAAGTCCGGCCTGCGCAAATGTCCAGCCACCATAAAACAGCGAGAATAAGCCCAACAACACTGCATTCCGGAGACCCCGCCGGCTAAATAAACCCTTCATGAACCTTCCTGCCTTATAAGTACAGCGCATGACTAAGTTGCGCTGCCCCACACATCCCAATTTCTATCGACTTATCCAATTTAGTAACGATCGACCGCGCGACACCGCTACTGCGAATCAGCCTGACCGCCGCCAAGACTCCACGGCGACAGAACCATTGCCTGGCTTCCCGGCGACGCCGTCAGAATCGGTTCCACCCCACCCACCATCGTGATTGCCGTGACTCCCGAGGCACCGCCTTCGGTCGAAACCAGAATCACGGCGTCACCTTTCTGAAAATCGCCAATCGTCATCGCTGGTAGCCGGCTCAACACTTGCTGCAAATCCCCACCGCCGCGACCGTTACCAGCGCCCGCTCCACCGGGACCCTCACCCGCAGGTGGCATGGCTCCCGACGAGGTCGATGGAGGACCGCCTTGCTGCGATGCTCCTTCCGGAGTCTGACCTTTCAGCCGCATGGCGATTCGCTGTGCCATCATCTGCGGCAACTTTCGCAATTGCGAGTCCGTTTCAATCTTCACAGTGACTGGTTGCTTCGTGAGCAGATCCATTACGGTTAGAGAGCTATCCGCCAGGTTGATCACTGTCACTGTGCCGGCGATGTTGCGGAATCTGCCAGTGACGATTTCTTCTGCGGCAAACTCCGTGCCTTCTGCGTTCTTGGAACCGCGCGCCCGTAACTGATCGCCGGAGTGAATTTCAGATACCTTGCTCGGCTTCGCATCGTCGAACTTGATTGAGTTGGCGGCATACCGCCGCACCGCGGTTTGCTTATTGGTTTGGACGATGACGCTCTTTGTGCCGGTGAAACCTGTCACCGAAATGGTTAATGTGCCCGCCGTAGGATCGACCGCAGTCACGAGTCCGGCAATGCCGCGCTTTTGCCAGTCTTCCCGTTCCTGTTGTTGTTTGGCCACCACGTCTGACTGTTTCATAACGACGACTGTGGATGCTGTCATCGATTTGGCGTCTTCAGAAGCTTTGCCGCGAACCAGCACACGATCTCCCACTTGCAAATCTTGAGCTGTGATGGGAGTCGCGTTCTTCAGGTCCGTTGCGCCAGGAGCAATCCGCACCGCGCGCACTTCATCCCCGAGGGTTACCGCTATTGTTTTCCCGTCATCAGTCGCCAGAGACAGGTTCCTCCCACTCATCGACTTGATCTCGCCCACAGCTTTTGCCGGTGCGCCCGCTGGCGTCGCCTGCGCGAGTCCATTACCAGCGATAACCAAGGTGGCCATGATCACAACCAGTAGCCGCATCCCACTCACTCTTGCATTCCCGTGACTCATTGCCAAACGTTCCCCAATTCTCGTGACGGAACTATCCGGACCGCCGCAAAAGCGCGAGATTGATCCTAAGTGCCTGCATAGTCATCAAAACCAAGCGGTAAATTCTTGTAGCACCCCACTAAGATGAGGCCACTGTAGTTTAGATTTTCTTATTTGACGCTGTTGTCCACTGTGTCGTTTTGTAACGAAGGGTAACCCGGCGGCAACAGTCGCATAGAGCCACGATACATTCACGGTACGGGACAATCGAGATCAGCACTCAATTACGTTCAACGCCAGGCCCGCTAGCGAAGTTTCCTTGTAGCGAGACTGCATGTCCAGCCCCGTCTGATACATGGTGGCAATGACCTGATCGAGTGACACCTTGTGCTCGCCGGTCTCGCGCATCGCGATGCGGCTGGCGTTAATCGCCTTTACCGACCCCATCGCATTTCTTTCAATACAAGGGATTTGCACCAGTCCGCCAATGGGGTCGCAAGTCATCCCGAGGTTGTGCTCCATACCGATCTCAGCCGCGTACTCTACCCGGAGGTTCGAGCCGCCCTGTGCAGCCACTAGGGCCCCAGCTGCCATGGAGCACGCCACTCCGACCTCGCCCTGGCAGCCCACCTCTGCCCCGGAGATCGAGGCATTCTCCTTGTACAGAATCCCAATTGCGCCTGCTGTCAGAAAGTATCGAAAAACTCCCTCGTCTGAGGCGCCCCCGATAAACCGCTCATAATAATGGCCTACCGCCGGAATGATTCCCGCCGCGCCGTTTGTGGGAGCTGTCACCACCCGCCCTCCCGCCGCATTTTCCTCATTCACCGCCATTGCATAGACGTTGACCCAATCCATCGGAGCCAGCGGATCACTCGTTCCTATCTCATTGAGCCTGCGGGCTAAACGCGGGGCCCGCCGCCTCACATTCAGACCGCCCGGTAGGATGCCTTCCGTCTCCAGCCCGCGTTGGATGCACGCCTGCATCACGCTCCAGATACGCTTCACTTCGCTGCGGACGTCGTCCTCAGTCCGCCAGGTCTTCTCGTTTTCCAGCACAATCTGCCAGATCGCCAGCTTTTCCCGCTCGCCTAAGGCCAACAGTTGGTCGGCGCTGGAGAAGGGAAACGGAGGCTTCTGCAGCGCGGAGTGGCCCGCCTCCTCGCCCTCCCGAATCACAAAACCGCCGCCCACGGAATAGAAGACGGCCGAGTGCAACTCAGTGCCGGTGTCGTCGTAAGCGGTGAATCGCATGCCATTCGAGTGTCCCGGAAGGGTTTGTGTCTTGAGGAACAGCAGGTCTTGGTCTTCGTGGAAGGGAACGTTCCGGGATCCCATCAGCGAAAGTTGCCGACACTGGCGAATCCCGCCCACTTTTGCGTAAATAGTAGCCGGATCAATAGTTTCTGGAGCTTCTCCTGACAGCCCCAGCAGCACCGCACGGTCGGTTGCGTGGCCATGGCCCGTCAGCGCCAGGGATCCAAAAAGCTCGGTTTTAACCCGTGCGATTTGCGGAAGTAGTCCACGTTCCTCGAGGTCGAGAGTAAAACGACGTGCCGCCCGCATAGGGCCCACGGTGTGCGAACTTGAAGGTCCCACTCCGATTTTGAAAATCTCAAAAATGCTGGTTTTCACGCCTTACCTCGAGCGTCGCAGGCCATCCATCCCTTATCGCGATTCTAGTCCTGATTCCGGTTTCATTGCTGATAAGGGACTTGCGTTGCTTCAGACAGCTCTGAAAATCAAAAGGAGGTTCGGCAACTAATCCCTTAGTTACCTTTTTTTGCGTGCCTCGTCCAACGGTCGTGCCGCCAAAACCATCTGCGACCCTGACAGAAGCCGAATTGAGGCTGATGGAAGTCCTCTGGCAACGTGGGCCGTCCACGGTGCAACAGGTTCTGGACGCCTTGCCGGGAGATAAACCCTTAGCCTACAACTCGGTACTGACGATCATTAGAATTCTCGAGAGAAAAGGATACGTGGCCCATGCGCGGGCAACTGATGGTAGAGCCTTCGTTTACGCGCCGCTGGTAGAACGCTCGGCGGCGACCCGGTCGGAAGTGCGCCACCTGGTGCAGCGCCTGTTTCAGAATTCGCACGAACTGCTGGTGCTGAACATCCTGGAAGATGCTGGCTTCAAAGAAGATGAACTGGAGCGATTAAAGCAATACTTGAAGGACCGTGAATAACTGCAATGGTGCCTAACTCTATGGAATTTCACACTCTGGCTCGTGCGGTAGCGAGTGGAATCGCGAATAGCCTTTTTGTTGGAATCGCCATGGCCGCGGTCGGCTGGCTGACTTGTCGGGCGGTTGGTGGAAAGAGCTCCCGGACGCGGTTTTTGGTGTGGGTTATAACATTAATTGCAATGCTTTTTTCGACCTGTTCGAGCGTGCTGCTGAGGTACTCCGGGGCGAGCGCTTCGAGCGGGGCGGCGGGCGGCCTAACTCTGCCCGATTGGTTTGCCGCCTCCCTGGTGATCGCCTGGATGGCTGGCGCAATGCTTGGGACCTTACATATTGGCCACGGCTTGTATCGGCTGCGGCGGCTGCGGGCCAGTTGTACTCCGGTGGCGATGGATCAACTTGACCCTACGTTGCGTGCGAGACTCAGCGAAATTCAAGCGCAGCGTACGGTGAGGCTTTGTACCTCAGACGCGGTTCGCGTACCGGCGGCCATCGGATACTTCAGACCGATAGTGGTATTTCCGTCGTGGGCGCTCAGGGAAATTCCCGTATCCGAATTAGATGCGATCCTAATACACGAGTTGGCGCATTTGCGGCGCTACGACGATTTTACCAATCTCGCGCAGAAACTAATGAAGGCGATTTTGTTTTTTCACCCAGCGGTGTGGTTTATCGAGTCGCGTCTCACGCTCGAGCGCGAGATGGCCTGTGACGACGCCGTGTTAGAGGCGAATGTCGCTCCGCGTGCTTACGCGGAGTCACTGGTCAGCTTGGCGGAGAAGAGTTTCCATCGTCGCGGACTGCAGTTGGCGCAGGCTGCGGTTAGCCATGTAGAGCAGTTGCGGTTGAGACTCGTGGAGATCCTTCGTAAAGACAGGGTCGGAAAGAGAAGTCCTGGTCTCAGGATGCCAGCGCTGGCGGTGTTGGGTGTCGGCTTCATGGTCGGAGGATACGGTGCCGCCAACGCGCCACGACTAGTTTCGTTCGCGGATGGCTCGCAAGAGACCCATGCTTCTGTCCCGCGCAAAAATGTGCTGTCGGTACGGGAGGCTACGCTGCAACCAGTGGATTTTCGTTATGAAACGCCAGCCAAGCATGCGGCAGCAGCGGCGAAGAGTCGTGCGAAGGTCATTCAGCGCACAGAACCTAAGGCGCGTCCCAGTCTTGTTCAGCGGGCGAGCTTTGATCGCGTCCTGACCGATGAGCCTGGTACTCAGGGAACATTTATATCGGTTTCCGGGAGGGAACTCGCCCCGAGGCCTGTCCTCGTTGTGTTGGAAGGCGAGCGGTTTGGCACAGACGGGCCCGTCCGCTGGCGGCTAACCGTGGTTCACCTTACTCCGGCGCAACAGAGCATGTTTACCCGAACAATTCCAAAACAAATTTAAACGAGATGCACGCCAAAGGGCGTGCACCGATCTCAATAACTAATTCGTTAGTTACAGAACAAAACACAAAGCACAGGAGCTACGAAACAATGAATATCCAGAAAGTACAGTCCAGCAAGAGGCGGGCGGGCATCGCGGTGCTAGCACTCGCCATGATCGCAGGCCTTGTCGCCTATCACTTCGTGCAACCAAATAACGCGCGCGCGGCGGCAACCTCTAACACGGCCCCGCTCGAAGACAGCAAGATCGCTGCTCTCCTCTCGCTCGACCAGGCAATGGAGACGGTCGCCGCGCGTGTAACTCCGGCGATCGTGAACGTCGCGGTTACCGCCAAAGTGGACCAGAGGAAGGCAATGATGCAGCAGGGCGCGCCTGAGGGATCATCCGACGACATGCAAGAGTTCTTCCAGCGGCAATTCGGCGGGCGTGGACAGACGGCTCCGCAGCAGCCGCAGTTCGCGCACGGCATCGGCAGCGGGGTCATCATCTCTCCCGATGGCTACATCATCACCAATAACCACGTGGTGGACGGCGCGACTGACATCAAGGTGACATTAAGCGATCGGCGTATTCTGCCCGGCAAGCTGGTCGGAGTTGACCCGCTGACCGACCTTGCCGTGATCAAGATCGAAGGTAGCAACTTCCCTAATATCCCGTTGGGAGATTCCTCGAAGCTTCGTCCCGGGCAGACGGTGCTTGCGTTCGGCAACCCATTCGGCTTCCGTTTCACGGTAACGCGCGGTATTGTCAGCGCGCTCCACCGTCCCAACCCTTCTAACGATGATGCCCGCAAGCCCGGGCAGTACATCCAGACCGATGCCGCGATCAATCCCGGCAATTCTGGCGGGCCCCTTGTCAATGTCAACGGCGAAGTCATCGGGATCAACACGTTCCTGATCTCGCCTTCGGGGAGCTTCTCAGGGATGGGCTTTGCGATCCCCACGCAGATTGTGCAGCCAACGGTGGACTCGCTGGTTCGCTACGGGAAAGTCGCACACTCCTACATCGGAGTAGGTATTACCGACGTCACGCCGGAGAACTCAAGGTTCTTTGACCTGAAAGACCCCAACGGCGCGGTGGTCAGCGAAGTGCAGCCGGACTCGCCGGGGGCGCGTGCGGGCCTGAAAATCGGCGACGTGATCGTTGGACTTGATGGCAACAAGGTTACCGACGCAGGACAGCTCCAGGCTGAGGTCAGCTCGAAGCAACCCGGCAGCAAGGTCACGCTTGACGTCCTGCGCGACGGCAAGAGCGAAACGGTTGCGGTCACGCTGGAAGAGCTCGGGTCGCGCGACAAAGAAGATACGCTCTCTGCCAGCGCCGCCGACAAGCCGCGGTGGGGGGTGGGCATCTCTGACTTGACCACTGACGTTCGCCAGCAATTGCGGGCCCCCGACACTCTAAAGGGTGCGCTAATTCAACGTGTGCAGCCTGGAAGTCCAGCGGAGGAAGCCGGCTTGCAACCCGGCAACGTCATTGAGAGCGTGGACCGCAAACCGACGCCCACAGCAGCAGATGTCCAGAAGGCGCTGGCCAGTGTGCCGAAAGGGCAGGATGCGATGGTATTGGTGTGGGGCAACGGCGGCAGCACGTTCCGAGTGTTGCACGCGACGAACGGAGCGTAGTAAGAGCGCGGATGAACTTCGTGCCCTGAGGCTTCGGAAGACGTTCCCAAATTAGATCCCCACCAACTAGAGTCGGTGAGGGATGACAAACTTCAATACGGCGCCACAAGAATCAACCCACCCCGCCTGGGGTGGGTTCGTCAGAAATCTAAGGGCACGGATAAACTCCGTGCCCTTCCTTTTTGTGCTTGTCAGATTCGTCAGTCTTTAGTCGAAGACCCGTTAGCGTGCAACGATGATGCCCGGCGGGCTCCACGTGCCCTCACCCGGCGGAAGGATGGAAGGTGGCGGACTCTTGCGCGGCCAGTAGAGACGCATTACCAGGTAGATGGGGCCGTTGGGTGCAGGGAGCCAGTTGGATTTTTTGTCCGCAGATGGCTCGTCTTTCTGAATGTACATGGTCAGCGAGCCGTCGGGGTTTTTCTTAAGGGTAGAGAGCATGGTAGAGCTGATGAGATATCGGTTGATGGGATTGTCGATGAGCAGTTGAGTCTTACCGTCGTACATAGTGACGGACCAGAAGGCGTTGACCGGCGGATAATTATTGGCTGCGAAGGTCAGGGTGTACTTGTACTTACTGCCGTCGAGGGGTGCACCGATGCCATCGGTCTTCGCCATGGGATACATGGCCTCTTCAGCGTCATTGCCGAAAATACCAGCCATAGCTGCAGCAGCGCGCAGCAGCAAATCGCCGTGGTAGAAATCGCGACTACCGAAGGGAGCGGAAACCCTCCAGTTGTTCACGTTCTTGCCGATCTGGTCACGGCGTGTCTGAATGGCAGCATAGCCATCCTTAACAGCGGAGGCGAGATCGGCTTTCTGTGCGTCGGAAAGTTGAGTGACATCGAAGGTCTTGCCCGCACCGATATTGATGGTAGCGAATTGAAGGCGGGTCGCGGCCTCTTCGGCAACCTCGGGACAGAATTGCAGGATGAAGTTCAAGAACTTTGGAAAATCGGCCTTGAACGCGTCGTCGGTGAACTTCGGGAAGTCGACGGCCGGGGCTGGGGGAGGAGCAGGCTGGTGAGTGTAAGAAGAAAGCGTCTGGGCGGTGTATCCGGCCTGTATTTTCTGAACATTACCGATGTCGCTAGAGCCAAAGAGTTGGGTGCGGAAAATAAGCAGGCTAAATTGCGTCTCGGATTGGAATGCCTTCAAGATTCCGTGGGGTGTAACCCCATGCCACCCAGGGCCGGAGATCATATAGCAGCCTCCCAAATTGCCAGTAGTGCGG
>Ga0302272_1001180_pt1 | contig 11859 bp, 13 predicted proteins | sample III_Bog_N1_2_FD_198772 | JGI IMG/M metagenome (GOLD analysis project Ga0302272, IMG submission 198772) | Peat permafrost microbial communities from Stordalen Mire near Abisko, Sweden - III_Bog_N1_2 | ecosystem: Environmental > Terrestrial > Soil > Wetlands > Peat | place: Sweden: Abisko...
ATTTTTCATGGTGCAAAGAAACTGCGACCAGATTACAGTGTTTTGTCAAATACATTACATTGTTGTTACAAATAAAAAATCGGTATTTTAATATATAAATTTCTGAAAAACATACAATAATATTCAGCGAAAGAAAACTTCAATAAAATGTGTATTGTAACATTTTTGTAATACCGCTTTAATTTCGTCTTAATATGAAAGCTATTCCTTTGCATCGATATTTAAAACAAAGCACAACGTGAAACGATTCTTAGAAAAATTAGTAGAAGGCGCATTATTGATTAGCGGAAGCATAACCAGTATCACTATTTTGTTGATTATTATTTTCTTATTCAAAGAAGCGTCCGGGTTATTCAATAGTCCGGTAATTGAAGAAGGATATGTATTGGCATTCAATAAAGCGAATCCGGTAAAAAAACTAAGTTCTTATCAAATAAAAGAGATATTTGATGGAAAAATAACAAGCTGGGACGAAGTCGGAGGTAAAGAAGAACCCATAGAATTAGTCCGCCTGAGTGACTTAACCAAATACTACACTGAGGAAGAACTGGGTGCTAATTTTGAAAATATTCCGGCGAAAGCCAGCGAACTTACTGCGAAACACCCGGGCATTATATTGTTTCTACCTAAGAATTATGTAGCCAAAAACTTCAATGGTACATTGCTGAAACATGAAACCTTGAGACCCGGCGATTTCTTTGGAGGAAAAGAATGGTATCCTACTGCGTCACCATCTCCACAATATGGACTATTACCACTGCTACTTGGTACAATTTGGGTAAGCCTCGGAGCTATATTGCTATCCTTGCCCTTCGGCATTGCCGTTGCAGTATACTTAGCTGAAATTGCCACCATGCGAGTTCGAAACATATTAAAACCTATCATTGAATTACTTGCCGGAATACCTTCGGTAGTGTACGGATTCTTTGGTTTGGTGGTTATTGTTCCATTTTTACAAAGACTTTTTCACTTGCCTGTAGGCGAAACGGCTTTAGCCGGGAGTGTTGTTTTAGGAATCATGGCATTGCCAACTATTATTACCGTAGCAGAAGATGCTATGCGTACCGTACCAAGAGCTATGAAAGAAGCTAGTCTGGCTTTAGGAGCTACACACTGGCAGACCATTTATAAAGTAATAATACCTTATGCAAAATCAGGAATCACTTCTGCAGCTGTGTTAGGAATCGGCCGGGCTATTGGCGAAACCATGGCAGTGTTAATGGTAACAGGTAATGCTGCTGTTATACCTCATACTTTATTGGAACCTGTCCGGACTATCCCTGCTACCATTGCCGCAGAACTTGGTGAAGTTTCAGCCGGAAGCGGACACTATCAAGCATTGTTTATGCTCGGTGTAATTTTATTTATTATCACCATGATTATCAGTATTAGTATAGAGTTTATTGGCAAAAAGAAATATAGCAATTAAATTATGACACCAATTATAAATTCGGGAAGAACCGACAATAAAAAGCGTTTATCGCAAGCCGTAGCGTTTACCATTTTCAAACTGATGAGCTATTCGGTTGTTTTAATTTTATTTCTAATTCTTGGTTTTATCGTTACCAAAGGAATTGGCGTGATTAGTTGGGATTTTCTGACAAAAGCACCCGAAGAAGGTATGACTAAAGGTGGAATATTCCCTGCTATTGTAGGAACGCTCTGCCTGGTATTAGGAAGTAGCATATTCAGTTTCCCTATCGGAATCATGTCGGGTATTTATATGAACGAATATGCAGCCGGAAATAAATTTGCCACTTTTGTACGCATTATGACTAACAACCTGAGTGGTGTTCCTTCAGTTGTTTTCGGACTTTTCGGGATGTCACTTTTCGTAAACACCATGAAATTTGGCGATTCTATCTTAGCCGGTTCGCTCACATTGGGATTGCTTTCGCTCCCTTTAGTGATTCGTACCACCGAAGAATCATTAAAGTCCATAGATAAATCGTACCGCGAAGGGAGTTTGGCACTTGGAGCTACCAAACTGCAAACTATCCGAAAAGTAATTATGCCAATGGCATTTCCAAATATCATTACCGGCTTAATCTTGTCGATAGGTCGTGTTTCAGGCGAAACTGCACCAATTCTGTTCACGGTTGCAGCTTATTTCTTGCCCAAATTACCAACAAGTATTTTCGATCAGGTAATGGCGTTGCCATACCATTTATATGTAATTTCAACCAGTGGAACCGACATTACCTCAAGCCGCGGCATTGCTTATGGAACTGCGCTAGTGCTTATTGTCATTGTATTAATTGTAAATTTACTGGCCAATTTCTTACGAAACTATTTTGCCAAAAAAGTAAAAACGAATTAAAAAGCAGTTTTAAAAGTAACAAGCTCATAAAGTCAGAAAGACTTTAGAACTTTCAACTTTCAACTTTCAACTAAATTATATGCTAACCATTGATGCAAAAAACGTTGATTTTTATTACAGTGAATATCACGCACTGAAGAATATCAACTTCGAAGTAGAAAAAAACAAAGTTGTGGCCTTAATCGGACCTTCGGGTTGTGGTAAATCAACTTTTCTACGTTTAATTAACCGTATGAACGACCTGATTGACGGAACACGCATGACAGGAACTGTATTGGTAGAAGGTAAAGATATTTACGCTCCCAACATTCATGTCGACGAATTGCGCAAAGAAGTTGGTATGGTTTTCCAAAAGCCAAATCCGTTTCCAAAATCTATTTTCGAGAACGTTGCGTATGGTCTACGCGTGAATGGTATAAAAGATAGCACTTTTATTGAAGAACGTGTTATTGAATCCATTAAATCGGCAGCTTTGTGGGACGAGGTAAAAGATAAATTGAATAAATCGGCTTTTGCTCTTTCGGGAGGTCAACAACAGCGACTTTGCATTGCCCGCGCATTAGCTATTTCGCCCAAGGTGGTGCTTATGGATGAACCGGCTTCAGCTCTCGATCCGATTTCTACCGCCAAAGTTGAAGAATTGATTCATGAACTGAAAAAAGATTACACCATTATTATCGTTACACACAACATGCAGCAGGCATCGCGTGTTAGTGATAAAACAGCCTATTTCTATCTGGGGGAACTGATTGAATACGACGAAACAACAAAAATATTCACCAATCCAACAGAGCATTCAACCCAGAATTATATCACCGGAAGGTTTGGTTGATATGATCCCTAACCCCGTTCGACTGAGCTCACGCCGAAGCCTAAAGGGGAATAAGAAATATTAGAATTGACTTTTAAAATCGATATTAGGAACTTGATCTTTACTTCAAATTAGGGGTTAGTTCAATATACAAAAAATAAAGAATATGACACACTTAGAACAAGAACTGATAACGCTCAAACAAGACGTTACCGAAATGTGGAAACTGGTTATTTCTCAGGTTAGCAATTCGGGCGAAGCCATTCTGTCGTTCGATAAAGAACTGGCAAAGAAAGTATCGATGCGCGAGAAAAAAGTAGATGCGTACGAGCTCAAAATAGACCGGTTTTGCGAAAATGTAATCGCACTTTACCAACCTGTGGCAGTCGATTTACGTTTTGTGCTTGCTGTGTTGAAAATCAACTCTAACCTGGAACGTATTGCTGACTTTGCCTACGGAATTTCAGGGGTATTGATTGCCAATCCTTCTGTCATTCTCGATGCCGAAATCATTTCCGAAACTAACTTGCGGTTAATGATCGATCAGGTAACCAAAATGTTGACACAAGGTCTTGAAGCTTTCGAAAACGAAAAATCTGATATCGCATCGGCTATTTTCAGCGAAGATTATCAGGTCGACGAAATTAATATCGATGCTGCACGTATTATTGCCGACTATATTCAGCGTAACCCCGACAGGGCTTTTGAGTGCTTGCAATTGGTAAGTGCATTCCGTAAGTTGGAGCGCATTGGAGACCACTGCAGCAACATAGCCGAAGAAATTTTCTTCTACGTGGACGCCAAGGTACTGAAACATTCTCCAAAAGAATAAACTTATTTGGAATTAGAAGCAAAAAACCGAAAGAATTAATACTCCCTTAAAAGAAACTGTACCTTACTTTAAGGACGATACTGCAAGACATATCATTAAATATCATTGATTATTTATCTGAAAGCATAAGTTTTACGCCCAACCCGATTTTAGTGTTCAATGAAATATGATTGTCTTGCTGTATATATTTTCGTAAATTGCTGATAATATTATTTAGGGAGCCTTGCTTTAGCTTTGATTCTTTTTCATTCCACACTGCCTCTATTATATCTTCTCTACTGATATAGGAATTTATATTTTCACAAAGCACATTTAATACAGCAGATTCATAATTGTTTAATTCAATAGTGCCACAATCGTATTTAAGAGTACGCTCGCACGGAAAGAAAGTGTAACAGCCCAGACTATATGATTTCTTTTTGGTTTGTGATACCAACAGTTTCTCAATACGCATAATCACTTCCATCAGCTTATAGGGTTTACGAATGTAATCTGTATTCTCTATACTGAATCCTGCAACAAAGTCTTCATTCCCATCGCGCGAAGTTGTAAACATAATCGGAACTTTGCTAACATTCCGAATTCGTCTGCCAATATCAAATCCATCCAAATCTTCATTCAACATTACATCCAACAACACTATATTAGGTTGAAAATTCTGGATTTCTTGCAATGCATTTTCTCCACCAGTAAGATAAAGCACTTCAAAACCTTGCATTTCCAATGCTCCGGCAAGGGGAGTGCCCAGATTAATATCATCTTCAATAATTAAAATCTTTTCCACGATTGATAATTTTTATTAGAGTCATTTTTTGCCATCAGGGTATATAAGTAGTTACGAGTATTTAGTTACGAGTTACAAGTCTTATTCTCTGAATTTTATTTCAGAATAACATATCAGTAATTATTTTTTATTACTTATTTCAATAAAATCTATGCTAATACCATTATATTTCCTAGCGACGGGATAAAGGATAGCATACGCCCGAACATTCACAAGGGCAACCACACATTAAACTCCGACCCAACTCCCGGCTCACTATTTACATCCACTTCACCCTTGTGCTGTTCAACAATAGTCTTAACGTAATTCAGTCCGATACCAAATCCGTTGATCTTCGTATTTTCAGAATGTGCCCTGCTATATTTTTCGAAAATCACCGATAGTTTTTCCTCTTTGATTCCATACCCATTGTCCTTAACAGATACTACTATCCCTAAACCGGAATTTCGAATGGTGATAACAATCAGTACTTCATTGCTGGAGTACTTAATGGCATTTTCCAATAAATTGGAAAAACACTGACCCAATAACTGAGCATCGCCGAGTATGGTTGTATCATCTGATTTATTAACCGTTTGGATATCAATTGTTTTTGTCGGATTACTTACAAATCTATTTTTCAATTCTTCAATTAACTCCTTCAGATTTACGGGTTTCTTATTTAAAACCAATAGCCCCTCTTCCACCTTGGCCAACGCTACAATCATTGTAATAGTTTCATTTAGTTCAGTCGTCGCATTAATTGATTTTTGGATTAACAAATCATACTGAAGGGGATTATTCGCCAATGCCGGCATTGAAAGACAATCAAGATTAAACGACAGACTGGCTACCGGACGTTTCAATTCATGCGCTATTGTGCTTAAAAAATCATTTTTAAAAGCGACTAATTGTTTCTGATGTGCCAAAACCTTGAGCAAATACCTAAAAGCAAACATACAGAGAACTGCAAAAGTCAGGGAACTAATAAGCATGAGGCTCATGCGCTTGATTATTATACCAAAAGGGTTGATTAATGTCAATTGTAATGCTCTCTTATTTACAATATCTATTGTTACATATTTCGATGTAATTACAAAAAAAGGAGTTGACGATGCATTTGAATTAGACTTCTGAATAGTTTTGCCAGATCCTGTCTCACATTCAGTTATTTGAAACTTTGAGTGAATCTTGCGCAAAGTAAGTATAGCCGAAGTAATACTATCAAGTCGTGTCAATTGAATTGGAACTTTATTGCTGATATAATTATTAATTGCAATATCAACCAATCCTAAAAAGTTGTTTTGATACTCAGTGTGCTTACTATAATTGTATGTTGTTATTTTGTCTTTTTTCGGAATCTCTTTAATGTCAATGCGTTTTTGTTCTGTGATTTTATTGTAGATGTTTCTTCTTATTTCCAAGTCTTCTTTAAATGCCTCTTCAATAATTGCGTCAGATTCGCGGATTAGTCCTGCTCGGGTAGTTTTAAAATAATCATATATGATTGAGGCTTGAGAAGCTAAAACTAACAATAAACAAACCATCGCGAAATAACCTATCACCCGAGAAGATATTTTCGTTTTTGTCTTGATTTTCATTTTCTAGCAAAATTAAGGATTAAATCATTTTAAGAATATCACAAAGTTCTAACAAGCAAGGTATAACTGCATATGAAAGCCATTTTCTCTTAAATACACTTGTCAAAATTACGAATATATTTTTTAATTATAAAATTTTAAATCAAAATATATTTTAGAAAATCAACTTATTAAAGATTTATTTGTATCTATTTAAATTTATTTATCTGAAATATTAGACCCTTGTGATAACTTTGGTTGAAGCTCGTGATACGTTGTTAAATTAAAAATCTATATTATTGCAGTATCAATTAATCATTTAATTAAATGGATATGAAAAATAAAGATGCTACAAGTTTCCAACAGTTAGAAAAAACAGACATGAAGAAAATTAAAGGTGGTCAGGATTACATAATTGTTATTGGACCGGGTGGGAAAGAAATTAAAATCCCCGTTTAATAAAACCGTAATTTGGGGTTATAGATTTTTTAGAACAGAGTGAATTAAGTAAGCGAAAGATTATAATGTCGTATTTAAAAAAAATGGAACGCTGATTTTTACGGATTGAGCGGACTTGCCTGCGGCAGGCAGGTAAAAACGGATGATAATTAAATGGATCTAAAAACTGATTTTAGTCATGCAAGCATGACAGATAAAATACTGGACTATTGAAAATCATCTCGACAAGTCGAGATTAAAATCCGTATAAAAATCCGCTATATCAGCGTTTATCCGCGCCTGCCTACGGTAGGCAGGTTCTAATCTTTATCCATTTCTAGATTTACTTATACGACATTATATTTATCCAAGTACTTAAAAACAAACATCAAAGAAAAAACTATTTAGACCATTTTCGTTGATGAAAAAACCAAGAACCAAACCATATTAATCTTTTTTGCTGTTTACTAAATCGGTTCAACTCCTGCTCAGGGATTACAAAATCTCTGAGCAAGGGAAATAACTGAGGAAGAGAAAAATTTCAGGAAAACGAGCCTAAAATATTGAAATAGCTTCAAAAAACGAAAAATTAAGCCTAAAACTTTTGAAATGTTAGCAAACGATGAATTTCTAAGACTAAAACTTTTGAAATGTCAAAGAATGACGAATTTTTAAGCCTAAAACTTTTATAATGTCAAAGAACGACAAATTTTTGAGCCTAAAACTTTTTGAATGTTAGCAAATGACGAATAATTGAACCTAAAAATTTTAGAATAACCTCAAAAAAACTTCTTAGAAGTGCCTAAATACGGCATTAAGCACAAATTACAAATAGAATTATCTTTATAAATCACAACTAAAAAAGTAACTACTATGATTCAGAAAACAAATTTTTCGTTGTTTCCAAGTGAAGAACTTTATAGTTTTTCCAAAAAAGCAGTCATCCTGGTTGACGAGAAGAGACCAAGTATACCAGCTGTGGAACCTTTCCTTAGCAATACCAAACTTCGATTGGAGGACTTCAAAAGCGCTCTCGACCGAGAAGCAAAAAATCCGCTGGTAAAAATCCGCACACAAAAAGCCACCGACCAGATTGACGCATTTATGGCACTGCGTAAGCAAGCCGAATCGGCCTCCACCCGCAAAAGACCCGGTGTGCCTGAGGCTGCCCAGATAATCATTGATGTTATCCGTAAATATGGATGGACTATACAAACATTCGGACAAAAAGTCCGGTTAACTCAATTGGAAGGACTTATAACCGAACTTAGAAGTAAGTATCAGGCAGAAGTTGCCACCATTGGTGCTACCGAACTGCTCGATGAGTTGGAACCTGGCGCAAGCTGATTACCTGCAAGCCGACACCAACGTGGTGCGCTCCGAAAACAACAGTAACGAACCTACCGTTGCCGATACCCGTCAACCATTGATAGAAACCATTCGGCAACTGTTTCAGATTATCTCGCTACAGGAAGTGTCAGCACCCTCGCCCAGTGTGTCAGCGTTGATAGCTTCGCTCAACGAATTAATCACCACCTCGCTGGCCACCGTAAAAGCTAGCGATACCCGCGCCGAAAATGCAAAAAAGAATACACCTACTGAAACTAAATAGAAATACTTCCCTTTCTGAATTGAAATAATTCGGGAGGGGGAGTTTTTGTAACGAACAAAATCAATATTGAAAAACGGAACAATCCGGAGAAAGCAAAGCTGAATTTAAGCTAAGTAAGCTTCAAGCTGACTATATCCTAGAGTCAATATTAGTAATTGATAACAACTAACTAAAAAATAAAAAAGAACGCATGAAAATAGTAACCGTCATAAACGATACAAGCAATAAGATATTTAATCTGTTGAGAACCTCTTGTGCCCTGAATGGTCTTGAGCTTGTAGCTCTTGTATCTAAAGAATCCGATTTTCATTCTCTACGATTAAAAGACCAATTCTTAGAAACATATTTATCAGATATTGACGATAATGAACTGATCTTATTTACGGATGGTACAGATGCTCTTTTTCTGGCTTCAGAAAATGAAATCCTCGAAAAATTCTACAAATTTAATACAGACCTGCTATTTTCCACCGACTTAAAATGTTGGCCGGATAACAGTATGGCTACATTCTTTGATCAGGATGCAAATTCGCCATTTATTTATTTGAATAGTGGAGGGTTTATTGGAAAAGCAGGATTAATAAAGGAGTTACTCGAAGAAAATGATAATGAAGATGAAGAATATGGTTTTAGTAATCAATATGTTTGGTCAAAGTGTTATCTGAAAAATAAAGATAGGATAAAGCTGGATACTAATTGTGAAATTTTTTGCGCCATAAACAATGATATTGGAGATGAATTTATTCCTTCTGACATAGATAAGGCCTATGAACAAAAAAGCCAATGGTTGGAGAATAATTTCTCAATAGAAAATCATAGGCTATATAACAAAATAACTAAAACATATCCATGTCAAGCGCATTTTAATGGGCATTCAAAAATATTTTTGGATGAAAGAGTATTTAATATGGTTTATTCTGTAATTCCAAATTATAAAGAAGCGGAATTCTATCATGAAATGTAATTTGATAAGAAAATACGACAAAATAAAGGAGCTTTCGATAATGATTCGGAGTTGACATAATAATAATATAGAAAATAAATAAAACCATGTTTAATAAATTTGAATCGAATGTAAAAGCAACCATTGCTTTTCTGAAAACACTTAACGTAAAAGTTACTGATACTACAGTAGATGAAACCTTGCAAAATCATCCGGATTGGCCGAGCCTTCTTTGTGTAAGTGACTCATTGAATAGCTGGAATGTACCTAATGCAGCCGGCATAATTGAGGTTTCAGAAATAGATCAACTGCCTACACCCTTTATGGCTTATACAGGTCATATCGAGACTCCACTGGAAGTAGTAACAGAAGTTTCAACGGAAAAAGTAAAGCTTTATTCCACCAAACGGAATAAAGAGCTTCTGGAAAACAGAGAAACCTTTCTGAAAAGATGGAATGGCATTTATTTGATAGCCGAAAAAAATGAGCAGTCGGGTGAAAAAGACTTTGAAGCAAACAAGAGAGAATCCTTCATTAAAAGTTTAATTCCAATTTCACTATTCACATTACTGGTAATTATTTTTTCACTATTTTTACAACAAAATTTGGAATCAGGCAATGTAACTAATCTTGTGGCTGTCTATTTACAATATGTTATCCTATTTGCCGGAGTTGTAGTGACCTCACTTCTACTCTGGTACGAAATTGATAGTAACAACCCGCTTCTTCACAAAGTATGTACCGGTATCGTAAAAGGAAACTGTGATGCCATACTCAGTAGTAAGCAATCAAAAGTCTTTAGTTGGCTCAGTTGGAGCGAAATTGGGTTTTTCTATTTTACAGGTGGATTTCTTACTTTACTTTTCATAACTCCGCTTACTGATTCATTATCCATAATCTGTTATTTGAATCTGTTAGCTTTACCCTATACCATTTTTTCTATATATTATCAGGCTCGTGTTGCCCGGCAGTGGTGTGTTCTTTGTCTTTCGGTTCAGGCTTTATTGGTTCTAGGAGCCATTAATACTATTGCTAACGAAATATTGCTTCCCCTCAATCAATTATCTGTTGAAGTAATCATTCAGAGTGCCTTGCTTTATCTTATACCTGTGTTACTTTGGTATGTTTTAAAACCCTATTTATTGAAATTACAGGAAGCTAAAAACACAAAAAGAGAATACCTGCGCGTCAAATTTAATTCGGAGATATTTGATACGCTTTTAAAGAAACAAAAACTGATTACAGTTTCTGCTGAAGGAATTGGTATTGATTTTGGAAATCCCAGTGCCACAAATACATTGATAAAAGTATGCAATCCCTATTGTTGGCCTTGTGCTATAGCTCACCCGAAAATTGAAAAATTATTGGACGAAATACCTGATTTAAAGGTCAAAATAATATTCGCTATACCTAATGAACCCAATCATCCTGCTTTTAATCCGGTTAGTCATTTATTAGCTATTAGTGATCAAAATAAAGACGATAAAATAATTAAACAAGCGTTAGATGATTGGTACTTAGCCAACAAAAAAGATTATGACCAATTCGCCAAGAAATATCCAATGACTGTAGACCACGAGAAACAAGCAGATAAAATAGAAGCTATGTTTAAATGGTGTGATGATATGGCAATAATAGCTACCCCAACTATTTTTATTAATGGTTATCAATTACCCGATGCTTATAATATTGAAGATTTACAGTATTTCCTTTTAGAATAAATTAAAATCTTATGAGGCAAATTCAGTGATAAGTTCAGTGCACGGTGCTTATAGTTGCCATTGAATAAACAAAATAAACGATATAGCTTGCAACTGCTATATCATAACTTTAAAATTATAATGAATATGAAAACTTTAAAAATGAGCCTTGCAAACATTCAAGGCAAGCTCAGTAGAGCCGAGATGAGAAAAGTTATGGCTGGAACTGGCGTTAATGATGGCGTTGGTGCTGGTGGTTGTTCAACTAGTCCTCCTTGTAGTGGTAATCGTTGTTTGATTGGAACAGATAACAAAGGAGTTTACAAATATGGAAATTGCTCGACATTCACTTTTACTGCTAATGGAGCCTCAATGACCTCGTGCATGTGCCAATAGTATTGTGTTTTTAATCTAAGCATGTTGGTTGGTAACAAAATTGACCAACATGCAATTATAATTCATCAAAATATTGTTTCTTATGAAAAAAATGATTGGTTTAATATCCTTGTTTTTAATTATCTACTTCTCTGCGCATTGTGCAAGTCAATCTAAGGGAAATGACAGTCTAAAAACAAAATCTAATGAGAAAAAAGAAAAAATTATTGACCCAAGTTTGTTTTATATTGATAGCACGGCTATAGCTTTATTAGAAGGCAAACTCATTTCAGCACAAAATTTTAAAAGATTGAGTCTCGTTGAAAATACAATCCGCGCGAAAGATTTTCTACAACCGATTGATGCAATATTTATTTATGGAGAAAAGGCTCGTGGTGGGGTTTATATAACTGAAACAATTAAATAATAAGAAAATGAGACATATAAGAATTCGATTTTTTGTTTATTTTCTTCTTTTGGGATGC
>Ga0302272_1001183_pt1 | contig 11838 bp, 6 predicted proteins | sample III_Bog_N1_2_FD_198772 | JGI IMG/M metagenome (GOLD analysis project Ga0302272, IMG submission 198772) | Peat permafrost microbial communities from Stordalen Mire near Abisko, Sweden - III_Bog_N1_2 | ecosystem: Environmental > Terrestrial > Soil > Wetlands > Peat | place: Sweden: Abisko...
AGGAAACTGGAGTCCAGCAACTGTTCCAACAGCTGCCGACATCGTATCTATTCCTAATGTTGCCAACGATCCAACGGTTAGTGTTTCAGTATCATGTAAAGAGCTTTCACTTGCCAGCGGGGCAACACTAACAATTACAACAACTGGTGCATTAACTATAAACGGCAATCTTGCCAATGGCGGTTCAATTAATATTTTATCTGATGCTAGTAACACAGGATCTTTGATTGCGGTAAGCTCCAGTGGAACTGGTACAGCTTCGGCTCAACTTTATATGACTACAGGCAGATGGCACCTTGTATCATCGCCATTGTCTGGAACTATTCAAGCTTTCTTAGCTAATCCCCTAAATTCAAATATACCGACAAATGGTTCTTCACAAAGAGGGATGATGGATTATAATCTTGTCTCGAATAATTGGAATCCTTTTTTCACTGGATCGACATCTGGAAGTTTAGGAGGAGGTAAAGGATTCTCGATGCGTTCTGCTACTAATGGTAACGTAACATTTAACGGATCTTTTCAAACCGGAATCATTCCGGTTTCTACAGACTTTGATGTGTGGTGCAGTGTTGGGAATCCTTATACTTCAGCAATTGGAGTTGTTTCAGGCAGTGGCAGTACTAGTAATTTTTTAACTACCAATGCATCAAATCTTGATCCACTATATGGCGCTATTTACATTTGGGACAAAACCGATGGAAGTAATGGGAGTGCAGGAAATTACACTGCAGTTTCTAATGCAACCGCCTCACCCACTACCGTTCAACTTGGGCAGGCCTTTATGGTAAAAATGAAAGCGCAAGTTAATTCAGTTAGCTTCAATCAGGCAATGCAAATTCATGGCAATTCCTTGCTTTTAAAATCTGCTAAAGTTGCCTGGCCAACTATTAAACTGGTTGCCACGGTTAACAACGTAAAAAGCTCAACAACTATCGCATTTAATAAGGAAATGACTAATGGATTAGACCCGACTTATGACGCAGGGCTGTTTAGTGGTGGCGCTGATTTATCGGTTTACACCAAGCTGGTTGCAGATAATGGAATTCCTTTTGCAATTCAGGCGTTACCTGAGAGTTATAATAATCTGATAATTCCTGTTGGTATTGAAAGTAAATCAGGTGGCGAAGTTGTCTTTTCATCCGAATTACTCAACTTACCAAAAGAGTGTTTGGTTATTCTGGAAGACAGACAGACTAAAACATTCACTGATTTGTCGAAAACGGTTTATACTACAATAATTGATGCAAATAAAACTTCTGACAGATTTCAGTTACATACTTCTTACCTGACTACAGGCCTCAATACAGAAATACTGGCAGGACTTAGAGCCTATCCATTAAGCAACAACAGAATTAAAATTGATGGAACATTAAGTAATCAGGCAATTGCAACGCTTTATGACTCTCAGGGGAGGGTTATATTATCTAAAAATCTTGAAGAGGGGAATTTGAACATTCTCAATACACCCAATCTTCATGCTGGCATTTTCATACTGTATGTTAAAGATAATGGTAAGTCCAAAACATTTAAAATTCCTGTTATAGAGTAATGATTTCCAAGTGTAAAACTTAAAAAAATACAGATATGAAAAAGAAAATACAAGAAATCGCCAGTAATGAAATGAAAGGGCTAAAAGAAAGGAAAATAAGTAGAAAGGAAGCCATAAAAAAAACTGGTTATATTGTCGCATCAGCAGCAACAATGATGATATTGCTAAGTAATCCAAACAAGGCACAGGCAGCATCGCCCGCTCCACCTCCTGCCTGGCCATAGCTATTTCATCTAATACTAGAAGATAATTATTGAAATTTATTAGTGAAAAAGCACACTGCAATCAGATTGATTTCAGTGTGCTTTTCTTATTTAAAATTAAAGGTTGCTGTATTTATTTCGATATTTCAAGCATTCGAAATATCGGCAATTGAGCTTTCCTGATTACTTCATCCGAAAGAGTAATCTCAGGCAATTCATTTTTCAGACAAACATATAATTTCTGAAGGCTGTTCAACTTCATGTAAGAACAATCGTTGCAGCCGCAGGTAGAATCGATTGATGGCGCCGGTATAAATATTTTATCCGGGCAAGCTTTTTTCATCTGGTGCAGAATGCCGCTTTCCGTGGCCACAATAAATTTCTTCGAAGGGCTCTTGGCTACATAATTTAACAGGGCAGTAGTCGACCCAATGAATTTGGCAACTAGCAAAACCGGTTTTTCGCATTCCGGATGAGCAATAAATTCGGCATCCGGATGCTGATCCATCAAATCAATGATTTTTTCGACTGAATATTTTTCATGAACCATGCAGGCGCCATCCCAAAGAATCATTTCGCGACCAGTGAGGCTGTTGATATAATTGCCGAGGTTTTTATCGGGCGCAAAAATGAGCTTTTGTTCCGGAGGAAAGCTATTTACAATCTTCAACGCATTGGCCGATGTACAAACCACGTCAGTCATGGTTTTAAGGTCTGCAGTGCAATTGATGTACGAAATCACCTGATGATCGGGATATTGAGCTTTAAATTTGGCAAACTGATCTGCTGGCGCTGAATCTGCCAAAGAACAACCAGCTTTCAGGTCGGGCAAAATTACTTTTTTGGATGGGTTAATAATTTTGGCGGTTTCAGCCATAAAATGAACACCAACAAAAACGATAATGTCGGCCTCTGTTTTAGCGGCTTCCTGCGCTAAGCCAAGACTATCTCCAACATAATCAGCTATATCCTGAAGATCACTCTCCACATAATAGTGACTGAGAATAACCGCATTTTTTTCTTTCTTCAAGCGATTGATTTCTTCAACCAACTTCAATTCCGGGCTAATATGCTCCTCAATAAATCCCTTCTCATCAAGCATTTGCCGGATATATTTCTCTTCCATCAACTGCAATTTTTAGTTCAAATAAAATTAAGTCTGCAAAAATATCAAATTCATTCGAAAATGAAATGGTAAATAAACCAATTAGATAAACGTTCTCTTGGAACTCGAATGTTAAAGTTCCATTCAGTTACATTTTCGCATGGTGATTTATTGTCTGTTTCGGTACTTAGTAAATATGCCCATTCCCAAAATAAAAACACCTCAGAAATTGAATTGTTTGACAGGCCTGTTTTTTTGAGTGGTTTAAAAGAATATTAATTCCCCTTATAACAATTTACAATCAAAAATAAAATGATTATCAAATGAATATTTTAATATTTATTAACATTTTATCAATAGTCGGGATGTTCATAACTATCCTTTTGGGAATCAGTATTTAGTAGTAATTTCCAACCTTGGAAAAAAGTCTATATTATGCTACTTCAGAATTAATTGTGAAGTGCTGGATTTAATCGAATTGACATCAATTAATAACGTTTTAGTAAAGAATAAATCAACATTATAACACCACAATCAACTTTCTTTACACAAAAATTAAAAATCAATTTTTCTATGAAAAAGATGCTGAAAATTTATTTAGTGCTCATTGCTTTTTTTGCATTTGCATTTTCAGGTTATTCTCAGGAAACAACCTCTGAAATTCAGGGATTGATTACGAATGCAGAAGGCCCTGTCCCATTTGTAACTGTAATCGCAACTCATCAGCCAACAGGCACCAAGTATGGTACAACTACACGTGACGATGGACGTTACAACTTGCCTAACTTAAAGATTGGCGGCCCTTATTCGATCGACGTTAGTTTTGTAGGCCTTAAGCCAGAGCATCGCGATGGCATTACATTGTATTTGGGACAGACATTCAAACAGAATTTTCAACTTACTGATGATGTAACTCAAGTTGAAGAAGTTGTTGTTAAAGGCTCAAATGATAAGACTTTCAGTAGTTCGAGAACGGGTTCTCAAGAGTTAATTACAAGAACTCAAGTTGATCGTTTACCTACAATCAATCGTTCAATTCAAGATTTTGTAAAGTTGGAACCTACCTCAAACGGATTGAATATTGGTGGAAGAAGTAACCAATACAATAATATGACGGTTGATGGAGCTAATTTTAACAACTCATTTGGGCTTTCATCCATCTTGGGTGGACAAACAGGCGCACAACCAATTTCATTGGAAGCGATTGAACAAATTCAGGTCAACGTATCACCATTCGACGTTAAACAAGGTGGTTTTGCCGGAACAGGTGTTAACACCGTAACGAAAAGTGGTACAAACACCTTTAAAGGAAGTGTTTACCAATATTCCAGAAATGAGAATTATTTAGGTTATAAAGCTGGACCAACTGAAGTTGTAAAAACGCCTTTTGATTATAAAATTATAGGTTTTAGTTTAGGCGGACCAATTATCAAAAACAAAGTGTTTTTCTTTGTAAGTGGTGAACGAGTCAGACAAGATGCTCCTGCGACTTCTATGTTGCCTTCGGACGCAAATCATGCTGCGGGTGGAAACTATTCACAGGCAACCGTAGAAGATTTAACAGCTTTATCTACTTTTTTAAAAGATAAGTACGGATATGACCCTGGTGCTTTCCAAGGCTATTCATTCAGAACATATTCTGATAAGATTACAGCAAAATTAGATTGGAATATTAATAGCAAGAATACCTTCACTTTGAAGTATAACTATTTAAAATCTTTAGCCGATCAATTTGCATCTACTTCAAGACCAGGTTCCGGTCAAACAACCGGGGGACAGCCAGGCACCTATTCAATGCCTTTCTATGGCAGTGGTTATGTGATCAATAACAACTTCAATATTGTAATTGCTGAGTTGAATACCCGTTTCAGCAATAAGTTGTCGAATAAATTGCAAGTTGGTTATACGGCATTGAGAGATTTCCGTTCTCCTCACTCAAGTAGTGAAACATTTCCATTGGTTGATATTTTAAACAATGGGAACATTTATACCACCTTTGGTTATGAAATGTACACCTACAATAACAAATTAAATACCGACGTTTATCAATTAAACGACATCTTAACTTATTATAAAGGTGCACACGAATTCACTGTAGGTACTCAAAACTCACTCAAGAAATATCAAAACGCATTTGCGCCTGGTTATCAAGGTGTATACCAATTCAATAGTTTGGCAGACTTCTATGCTTCAGCAAATAATGGTACTGCAAACGCTAAATCATACTACCTGCAATATTCAGCTTTACCTAACGGTGAATTTCCTTGGGCTTATGCCGGATCAACAGAGTTATCTCAGTTCATTCAGGATAAGTGGAAAGTATCCAATGATTTCACTTTAACTGTTGGGTTGAGACTTGATGAAACTTTCTACAAACAGGCTATGACAGATAATCCATACTTTGATGCATTAACATTCAAAGATGGTGCGACTTATAACATCGGTAAAGCTCCAATGAATAATCTTGTTTTTTCACCAAGATTAGGTTTCAACTGGAATCCTAACGGTGACAAGACATTACAAGTCAGAGGTGGTACTGGTATCTTCGCAGGACCTCCTCCATTCGTTTGGATTTCTAATCAGGCTTCGAACAATGGTATTCAATTTGGTTCATTCACAAATAATACTGCACCGAAAGCACCAAATCCCGGCAATTTGGTGGCATTCAATACTGACCCCAACGCTTACAGGCCAACTGCGGGAGCTCCTAATACTTCTTACAGTACTGCTATGGTTTCCAGCAACTTTAAATATCCAACAGCCTGGAAGTCATCTTTGGCTATTGATAAGAGATTAGATGGTGGCTGGGTAATTGGAGCCGAATACAACTACACAAAAGACATCAATGCAGTTTATTACTCTAACGTAAATTTAAATGAAGCCAATGGATTTTCATTGGGTGGTGTTGATACCAGAACACGTTATTTAACGGCGGTTGCAAATACGAACAAATATTATTCTGGTACGACCTTGGCAAACCCGAATATTGGTAACGCAATCTTAATGAGTAACTCAAGTCAGGGTTATACTTATACTTTAACTGGAAAAATTCAAAGAACTACTGAAAATTTATCTTATGGTATAGCATACACCCGTTCAGTATCTAAGAATACAGCAGAAGGTGGATCAACTGCATCTTCATTATGGAGTGCTGCAACTGTTTCCACTCAGGATCCAAATGCACCTAATTTAGGTTATGCATCTTATTATCAGCCAAACCGAATTATTGCCAACTTCTCTTACAAACTAAATGAAGGAAAATATCTTTCTACAACATTCGGAGCAATTTATGAATTGGCTAACAACGGTGTAAATTCATATACTTATAATGGCGACTTAAACGGTGATGGTAATTCAGGTAATGACTTGATGTATATTCCAAAAGTAAGTACCGACATCAACCTGGTTAAAGTTGGTTCTGGCGGATTAGGAACAGGTACATCAGGTGTTACTGATACAAGAACAGCAGCACAAATATGGTCACAGTTAGACGCTTTCATATCTAATTCAACCTACTTGAATACACACAGAGGTCAATATGCGAAAAGAAATGCTGCTGTGGCACCATACTATAGCAAATTAGATTTGAATATTACACAAGATTTATTAGTTAAAGTTGGTCAGGGATTTCACACACTTAGATTTTCATTGGATGTGATTAATGCCGGAAACTTTATCAACAGAGATTGGGGTGCAGTAAAAATTCCTACAGCTACCAACATATTAAAATATGAAGGATTAGCTGCTGATGGAAAAACTCCTTCCTTCTCTCTTCCATTCCAGACAGGAACAACTCCATTTACTCAACCATACCAAAACTCAACAGGTATTAGTTCAAGATGGCAAATGATGTTTGGTATTAAATACCTATTTAATTGATAGGCTGACAAGGAAAAGTCCATCGGACTTTAGTATTAAATATGAAGCAGTAAAATACAGGTATATCCTTATATTTTACTGCTTTTTTCATTTCTTAATGATTCAAATAAGGCCCAATATTGTCCTCTCAATAAAAGTTTCAATTGGATAATATATTAGATTTAATTTGACTTCGGGTACATTTTCCATTGTGAAGAATTTCGATGCAAAAAGAAAAGAGACCTCCAAATAGAGACCCCTTTCTTTGCTTAGTATTTTGTCTATGGTCAGAACATGTCCTGACCATACTCTTTTTAGTATTTAAAAGAAATACTTGAGAAGGTTTGCACTTGAATTTATCTGACCATTCAAAAAATATTGCGGAGGAATAAAATATTTAGAGAAAATGGATTATGGGAGCCAATATTCAATCCCTACAGGGGTTGTACAACTTCCTAATCAACATTTTCTATAAATAGTTGGTCTCTCGGATGTCCTCATAAAATTCATCAGTTTTTTTCAGCAGATCTTACGTTAAACATGTACGGGAGGGGTACTTCAGAAGTGGAGGGGGGTACTTCAGAAGTACCCCCCTCCACTTCTGAACCCGGCGCTCTCAGTTCAGAACTCCGGTGCCGGAGTTATTTACTCCGCCAGTTCACCTTTTAACTCCGATGCCGGAGTTCAGAACTGAGCCATCGCAGCTTTTTGCTCCGGCGCAGCAGTTAAAAGCTCCGGCGTTGCAGTTTAGAACTAAGGCGTCGGAGTTCCGAACTGCGGCTGCTCACTTTTTAACTCCGATCGCGCTGTTCGGAAGTACCCGGGTGAATACCTGAAGTGGATTTACTGAGGGGTGACCAGAAGTTATGCTAAAGTGGTTTATTTCATCTTTCAGTTAATTCGAATCACCGAACCTACCTTCAACGTTTTTTGAGCAGTAATTTTATTGTTAGCACAAAGTTTTTTTACGGTGGTGTTATACTTTCTGGCAATTGAGGAAAGATTATCCCCTTTCCTTATCACATGTTTTGACGCGCCTGCACCACCTGAAGCCAACAAAAGCTTGTTTTCAGGAGCTGGCTTATCTCTTAAGTCAGCCAAATTAGTTACAAACTGTTTATTTTTGTAAAAAACCTTGTCGGCCTGAAGGGTAAACGTGTTGTAGTCGATGTACTTATTCGGATCGAATGGTTCTCCAAAAAGGCGTGTTTCAAAGTGCAGGTGATTGCAGGTAGCCCTGCCGGTTCTTCCACCCAAACCAATCAAATCGCCGGCCTTGATGGTGTCGTTTACTTTTACTTTAATTGATTTCAGGTGCGCATAAATAGTTTCCAGACCATTATTATGCCTCACCAAGACTAAATTCCCGTAGCCATTAAATTTCTTAGCAAGTCGCACACGACCATCAAAAGCAGAACGAACGGTATCTCCTGAATTCAATCGAATATCAGTTCCGGTGTGCATTCTCCGGTGGCGAATGCCAAACTTTGACAAAATCTGACCTTTTACAGGCATCACAAACGGACTGTCACCAGCACTCAACAAAGAAATAGTGATGGTATCATTTTTATTTGGAAGAGTATTTGCCGGATATTTAATTTGAGTAGAGTTCCAGACATTTTTATAAATCGTCTCATCACAAGTCTTAAGAGAGTCAACTTCTAATTCTTCGCTATCAGTTGTTAGCGTATCTACCTGAAAAGTTTCGTTTATCGGATTGATCGTAGCCGGAAGTGGCTCTTGTGCAGTGCTATACAATGAAAATAGTATGCCAATTGCCAGTGTTATTACGGTTTTCTTCATCTTCAAAATTTGGGTTTTAGTGAAGCTCAAAAATTTGAACGGGAAGCGAAGGTAACTTTTTCATTATTAATTTCACCGTTTTCTGCTAAAAGACATGGTCATTTTAACAAACAATAACACCTTTTAATACATTTGCAGAGAATATAAAGTAGTGTATCGAAAAGATGAAAAGTAGTGTTTTCCGCAAGATTTTGAAGTACTTAGGGTTGGGATTTGCGGGTATTTTTGCATTAATTGGGTTTGGTTTGACCGTTGGATTTTTTGCAGTAAAATTTCACATGACCAACGACCCTGGTGTTGTTGACCTGAATGACCGGTATTTTCAGGAGATAAAAGATAAATATGGTCGGGGAACAGACGGAGGCGATTCCAAAGTTAACCTCAGTGAAGCCAGGTTGCTTCATAATCTGTCTGTTTTAAACAAGTATTATCCTACCAATGCGTATTACATCCAGAATGCGTATTTCGAAAGCCATAACCTGAAAGAGGCTCAGCGAATGCTTGAGGCTGTTAACATGTACATGCATCAGGATGCAGATTACCAGAAGGAAGTAAATGATTTTGCTGAAAGTGGAGATGCTCAACAAACAAAGCTCAAAGCAAAGAGTGTTTTCGAATGGATGAATATTCCGGAATGGCAGGATTTTAAGCTGGCCGTGACCAAAGACAAACCATTGATTGATTCAGTAGCCGAGGTTACCGGGGTCGAACCACGATTAATTGTTTCGTTATTGGTTGGCGAACAGATTCGTTTATTCAATTCGAGCCGCGAAGCCTACAAAAAATGGATCGGACCGTTAAAAATACTTTCGGTTGAGACAACTTTTTCTCTTGGAGTAACAGGCATTAAAGTGCCTACCGCCCAGACGATCGAGAAAAATCTGAAAGACAACACCTCCATCTTTTATCTGGGCAAAAAATATGAAGGTCTGCTCGATTTTCGATCTAATAACCCGGCACAGGAGCGTTTTAACCGACTCACTTCCTACAAAAATCATTTCTACTCTTACTTGTATGCTGCTCTTAATGTAAAACAACTTAATTTGCAATGGGAAAAGGCTGGTTTTGCCATCAGTGATCGCCCTGAAATTTTGGCAACACTTTACAACATCGGATATGACGCTTCCATTCCTAAAGAAAATCCGGTTGTAGGCGGATCAGGAATAAATATCAAAGGAAAAACGTATTCTTTCGGAGCTGTAGCCTACGAATTTTATTATTCCGGAGAATTATTTGATCTGTTCCCATTTAAGAATTCAAGATTCGATTTCACTGATGATTAAAGCAAAACATATCCATTGGCATTTCGGAAAAATTACTTTTCTATCGATGCTGTTTCTCCTGATGCTGATGGAGGGAAAAGCACAAACAAGCTGGGGTGGCGAAATTCCGTGGAAAAACCTGATGGATGGTTTGCAATTGGCCGAAATGGAAACTCCTGAAAAATCGGTTGTTGGCGATTCAAAAATAAGTATCCTGAAAGTGGATGCCCAAAAATTTGATTTTAAGTTTCTGACAGCGTCCGAACATGGGCACAAACCACGTACAGCTCCAGAATGGGCGCAGGAATTCGACCAGAACATCATCATTAATGCGGGGATGTACAAATTCAACAAGACTCAGTCGAATAAAGGGTACATGAAGAATTACAATCACCTGAACAACCCGGTAAAAAACAATTACTACAATGCATTGCTGGTCATGCACCCGAAAGATCCGAAGAAACCGCCTTTCGAAATCATTGATACTTACCAGAAGGATTGGGAAAAGATTAAAAACCAGTATAACTCGGTATGCCAGGGAATGCGCATGATTAATGATAAAGGTGAGGGAATGCCATTTACCAAGCGACCCGATCAGTCGTGCAGCATGATTTTGGCGGCTACTGATGCCAAGAACAATCTGTACTTCATTTTTACCCGGTCGCCTTACACTCACCTCAACATGATTTCATTGCTGAAAGCACTGCCGATCAATATCCGCACCACAGTTTATCTTGAAGGCGGACCGGAAACCAGCTTTTATGTGAACACAGGTGATACCGTAATTGCCAAATTCGGAAGCTATGTGTCGGACACCTGCAACAACGACGACAACGATCATTTTCGGAAAATGCCCAATGTGATTGCAATAAAAAAGAAAAAACAATAGAAATATTGTGCTCATGTCCGTCACATAATTGTGACGGCAAAGGATAATGCGTTGATGATGATTTTGGGAATTATTCTTTGCCGTCTGCTTAAGCTGACGGACATGATTAAAACAAAAATCAATTATTTCTGGCCTCCACAATCCGCTGTTTTACCAATGCATTTAATTCCTCGGGGGTCATTCCTTCCGGAGATATTGCCTGCAAAAACTCAACGGTAATTTTTTCGCCTCTTTTGATTTTTTTATCTCCTGACGACATAGCCGCATAGGCTCCGGTAATTACAACCGGAACGACCGGGACATCGAGTTCGGCACTTATAATGGCATATGTTTTATGGAATTTCCCCAAATTTCCGTTCAAGGTACGCGTTCCTTCAGGGAAAATCAGAATTTTCTTTCCCTGTTTCACCACTTCAGCCATTTTTTGGATGGAATGTTTCAGGTCTTTCGTCAAATCCATCACAATCACGTTACTGCGACTGGCCACATAACGACGTGCCCAGCTTTTTACATGATCTTTTTTTGCGTACGTAAAGGTATTCTTCAAAGTCGTCTGGTCGAGGTACGAAAGCACCAGAAATGCATCGAGTTTGCTTTCGTGATTGGGCGCAAAAAAGCATGGTCCTTCCGGAATATTCTCCATTCCTTTTCCCTCGAACTTGAAAAACATCCGAAAAGCTCCTCTGACCGCGTTAACGATTGGCCCCAGGAAAAAGGATGATTTAGGTAAAATCACATCCGAATCGTCTTTTAAATCACCTGCCCAACCCGAATCCTGATCAGTTTTATGGAACAGCTTGTTCTTCTGAATGTATTCGGCAATTTTCTTTACAGATGGAAATTTAAGTAGCTGTTCTTCGTTGAATTTAATTCCGAAGCTTTTTTCGATGAAATCGATCAGACTTAATTTGCTCAGCGAATCCATCGAGATATCGAATACCAGGTGATGATCGGGCAAAATGTCCATGTCAACCTGACTTTCGATGAATGTTTTGATAGCGTGATATTCTTTGGTTTCCGGCTCCTCGGATGCGGGCTTGTTCTTTTCCTTTTGCAGCAGCAACTCCTCCAGTTTGAACCGCTGAAGTTTGGATAAACGTGTGCGGGGTAACTCCGAATTTACCAGCGTAAATTGCATGATCCGTTTGTACGAGCTCATCTCTGCG
>Ga0302272_1001186_pt1 | contig 11797 bp, 11 predicted proteins | sample III_Bog_N1_2_FD_198772 | JGI IMG/M metagenome (GOLD analysis project Ga0302272, IMG submission 198772) | Peat permafrost microbial communities from Stordalen Mire near Abisko, Sweden - III_Bog_N1_2 | ecosystem: Environmental > Terrestrial > Soil > Wetlands > Peat | place: Sweden: Abisko...
CGATGAGCATGTCGACATGAGCTTTGGAACGGGTTGTGTTAAAGTCACGCCTGCACATGATATCAACGACTATGAAGTGGGTAAACGTCATGATTTAGAGTTTATTACGATTTTTGATAGCAAGGGTATTCTCAATGAGTACTGCGGTGAATTTCAAGGCTTAGAGCGATTAGAAGCTCGTGCTGCTATTATGGCGAAACTTGAGAGTGAAGGTTTTGTTGATAAAGTTGAAGACTATGAAAACCAAGTGGGTCACTGCTACCGTTGTAAAAACGTGGTTGAGCCTTACATCTCGAAACAGTGGTTTGTGAAAAAAGAGATCGCTGAGGGTGCTATTGCCAAAGTCAATGAGCATTTAGCTGAGTTTTACCCAAGTCATTGGCTCAATTCGTACAATGCATGGATGAAAGAACTTCGTGATTGGTGTATCTCGCGTCAACTGTGGTGGGGACATCAAATTCCCGTTTTTTACTGTGATGCCTGCGGTCATGAATGGGCAAGTGAAGCGGAAAGTGAGCATGAATGCCCTACATGTAAAAGTTCCAATATTCATCAAGACCCTGATGTTCTAGACACATGGTTTAGTTCAGGATTGTGGCCTTTTTCAACGTTGGGTTGGGAAAATGGCGATGTCTTTAAAGGTGAAAAATGGAATGAGAGCGACTTGAAAGACTTTTATCCAAATACCCTCCTCATCACCGGTTTTGACATTCTCTTCTTCTGGGTTGCGCGTATGATGTTCTCAGGTGAACATACACTGGGTGAACTTCCGTTTAAAGATATTTACCTCCATGCGCTGGTTAAAGATGAACACGGTCAAAAGATGAGTAAAAGTAAAGGCAACGTGATCGATCCATTGGTGACGATTGATGAATACAGTGCCGATACCTTGCGTTTCACCTTAGCAATTTTGGCTGTTCAAGGACGTGACATTAAACTTAGTGGTGAAAAACTGGAACAAATTCGTAACTTTACCAACAAACTTTACAACGCTTCACGCTTTTTACTGATGAACGCAAGCTCCTTTGAAGATTTAGACAAGATCGAAATTAAAACTGCGCTTGGTTTGTACATGAAAAGCCGTTTAGCGGTAGCGATGGAAGAGGTACGTGCTCACTTTAGCGATTACCGCTTTAATGACGCGGCAACGACACTCTACCGCTTCTTGTGGGGCGAATTTTGTGACTGGGGCATTGAGCTTAGCAAAGCGGACAAACCTGCCATCATTGAGCTTGGAGCTATCTTTAAGGAAGCCATGAAACTCATTCATCCATTTATGCCGTTTATCTCCGAGTTTTTGTACCAAGAACTTTCCGATCAAACACTTGAAGAGAATGAATCCATTATGGTTAAACGTTATCCCTATGCACTAGAACGTGATGAAAAAATCGAGAAAACCTTTGAGCTGGTTATCGAAGCGATCGTCGGCATTCGTCGTGCCAAAGCGAACATCGACCTTGGAAACAAAAAAATTGAACATGCTTTTATCAAAGTACCCGATGCCAAAAACCTTAAGGATGCGTTGAAATACATTAGTTTATTGGCAAAAGTTGAAAATATCGACTTTACAGAGACAAAAATTGCCAACTCAGCGACCGATGTGGGCGATAACATTGAAGTGTTTATTCCTCTTGATGGCGTTGATCTAGGCCCCATTGTGGAGCGACTCAACAATCAAAAAATCAAGCTTGAAAAAGAGATCATGAAACTCTCAGGTATGCTCTCCAACGAACGCTTTGTTGCTAATGCCCCAAAAGAAGTCATTGCTGAGAATCAAAAAGGTTTAGATGACGCCAATGCAAAAATGGCAAAAATTGAAGCGGAACTCATTTCACTCGGTAGTTAATCTTTACATGTAAAAGGTTGGAGCTTTAAAAGCTTCAACCTTTTTTGCTTCTTTCCTTACGCTTTTGGGCGAAAAGGTTTGATCACTTCTTCGTTACATGTAAGAAAAGGTCCTTCTAAAAGATCGATGCAGTAAGGAACGGCTGGAAAAACTGCATCTAAACATTCACGAATTGATTTTGGTTTTCCGGGAAGATTGATAATCAAGCTTTGCCCTCGAATCCCCGCTGTTTGACGTGATAAAATCGCTGTTGGAACGTATTTTAGACTGACTTGACGCATGAGCTCACCAAAACCTGGCATCATTTTTCCACAAACGGCTTCGGTCGCTTCAGGCGTGACATCACGAATGGCAGGACCCGTTCCACCTGTCGTGACAATGAGGCAGCACTTTTGCTCATCTGCCATATCTTTGAGTGCTTCTTCAATCAGACTTTGCTCATCAGGGATCACCTCATACACACGCTCCCACTCTGAACTTAAATACTCACTTAAGGTTGCAATAATCGCTTTACCAGAGAGATCTTCATACACCCCTGCACTCGCACGATCAGAGATGGTTAAAATGCCTATCTTTGCTTTCATTCTTTGACTCCTAATTTATATTCAAGTAAGGTCGAAATCGTTTTCGTATACGGTGCATCGCAGCCAATTTGATGAAGGGCGCGAATGACAACGCCACAAATCTCTTCTATTTCAATGCTTCGACCATGTTCCAAATCCACAAGCATCGAAGGTTTAATCGAATCAAAATGAGACATGAGCTCAAACATTGCCTCAACATCAACTTCTGTAATCTTTACATGTAAAGCTCGCGCTGCTGCTGCTGTTTCGTGCATCAAGCCATAGACTAAGGATGAGAGTTTAGTTTGTTCAAATAAAATGCCTGTTTTGACTTCCAAGAGTGCGCACAACGCATTGACACCATTGTTAATGATGAGCTTTTTCCAAAGCTCTTGCTCAATATCATATGTCGTTTGCGTCGGAATGCCTGCTTCATTAAACGTTGTGGCTAAGGTTTCTAAAAAAGTTTCATTTTCTGTGGTTGAGCGCATCATGCCTAAAATTGTCTCCGCAGGCCCAACGGCATTGACACAGCCCGGCGCTACCACATGCGCGCCAATTTTACGTGTTAAACCACCTATAACAAACTCTTCCGCAAAATAGTCACATAAAATGGCCTCATTTTCAACACCATTTTGCAAAGAGACAATGTAGGGAGGTTTGATTTGTCGTTTGAGCCACCCCGCCAAAGAGGCTGCAACTTCACGTGTTGCTGTGGACTTCGTCAGAAGTAAGATGACATCATAATTCAGGGGGTCAAGGTGGGAAAGCGCTTCCATATCTAACGCCTTTACCGCGTGCGAGAAATGCAGTGTTGGATGAGAGAGCATGAGCCCATTGTTCTGTAAGGCTTCTAAATGCTCCCCTCTGGCAACCAATAAGACTTCATGCCCTGCTTCCAATAATTTGGCGGCGAAGTAGCTTCCCACTCCACCAGCACCTAAAATGATAATATTCATTTTTGAGTGAGACGAACGCGCACACTTTCTTCGTGCGCACCAAGGCCTTCAGCATGGGCTAGAAGCGCGCACGCTTCACCGATCTCATCAATGCCTTGTTTACTCATACTGATGATCGAAGAGCGCTTTAAGAAGTTCTCAACACCCAGTGGCGAGTAAAACTTCGCTGTACCACCCGTTGGAAGCGTATGGTTTGGTCCTGCAATATAATCGCCAATAGGCTCAGGTGTGTATGCACCCATAAAAATAGCACCTGCATGGCGAATACGAGGAAGTAAATCAAAAGGATGCGATGTCACAATTTCTAAGTGTTCAGGCGCAATTTGGTTCATCAATTCCACTGCTTCGTCCATAGACGAAGTGACAATAATCGCACCTCGCTCTTTGATAGAGACTTCCGCGATCGCTTTGCGATCCAATGTTTCAAGCCACGTATAGATTTCAGTGCGTGTTTTCTCTGCAATTTCAAGGGAAGGCGTAATCAAAATAGAACTTGCCATCTCATCGTGTTCTGCTTGGGAGAGCAGATCAATCGCTAAAAGATGTGGATCGGCACTGGTATCGGCAAGGACGCCAATTTCACTAGGTCCCGCGATCATGTCAATATTCACTTCACCAAAAACAAGCTTTTTAGCCGTCGCTACAAAGATATTACCAGGACCCGTGATAACATCCACTTTTGGGATACTTTGTGTGCCATACGCCATCGCAGCAATCGCACTCGCCCCTCCAACTTTAAAAGCTTTTTTGATGCCACATAAATGCATCGCCGCTAAAAGCAGTGGATTGAGCTCATGATTGGGAGCGGGGGTACACACCACAACTTCTTTCACGCCTGCTACAATGGCAGGAATTGCATTCATCAAAAGACTGCTAGGGTACGCCGCTTTGCCACCAGGAATGTAAAGCCCTGCGCGATCCACTGGTGTAACTTTTTGCCCTAAAACCGTGCCATTGTCTTCAAAATCAAGCCATGACTTTGGCATCAATTTTTCATGGTAAGTAAAAATGCGTTTATACGCAAGCTCCAATGCCTCTTTGAGTTTAGCATCAAGTGCATCATAGGCTTTTTTCATATCAGCGGTTTTTACTTCAAGCGCATCATCGCTTGCAACATGCCATTTATCGAATTTTTCAATGTGTTTTTTCAAGGCGCTATTGCCTTCATTTTTAATCTCAGAAAGTATGGTTCCCACAATCTTTGAGACATTTTCCATATCCATATTTCCACGACGCAACAATTCATCGAATTGAGTTTGAAAATTTGGTTCATTGGTTTTTAAAAGTAACATGATTTCGTCCTCACTAAAAGTTCTTTATTATAGCATATTTGCCTTACGCACATACCTCTGTACCATGGAAGCATTGCCCAAAAGCCCTCCTTGATGCAGGTAAATCGGTGTTCCTTTAAGCAAAGGTAGATGCTCCAACAAAGCTTGCCACCCGACAGGATCGTACAGCAAATCAAACTCCACACCCATCTCTTTATACAAGCGTTGCCACAATACATATAATTCTATGTACAATTTTCCATAATGATATTTTTGCTTTGTTTCTAAAATAGTCGGCAAATGCGTCAGCTTAGGTTCAACCATTTTCCACTGTTTTTGCAAATACGCACTATCTCCAACCGTATTACATGTAAAGACGGGAAAAGGAAGATGCTTTTGCAAAAAGAGTGCTGTGGTGCCAGTTCCTGAGGGTAAAAAGAGGTAAGGATTTTGGATGGAGTGTGTTTGAATATCCACTAAAAGTTCCTTCGCTAAAATCTCAATACCCTCTTCCGCCTCTTTTTGTCGGCCACCCTCTTCTACATGTAAACTCTTATCATCCAGCCATTTTGTAACTTCCTCTTCACGTGTCGGTGATTCGATGATCTTCATGCCATTAAGAAGTGCTGCTTTGTAATTTCCAATGGGATTTTCTTTGAGAAAGCGGGGAAGATGATCGCAGACATAGATGAACTCCCACCCTTTTAAGTGCGCTAAAACAGAAAGCGAGTACATGGCGTTGGATTGGTTAGAACCAGAGCTTATCACGCGGGTAATATGCACAAAATCATGGGTTAAAAAGGAGTGGAATTTACGTGCTTTGTTACCAGAAAAATCTTTATCTAGGAGATCATCTCGTTTGAGATAAAAAGTGGTATCAGAAAATCGTCGTTTTTCAAAAGGGGATGGAGGAAAAAGCATTTACATGTAAAGATTAATAAGCCTCATTGGAGGCTTATTAATGACTAAGAGCGATCTAAACAATTGAGATCGGCAAAGGCTTTAAGTAAGCGGCTTTTGATCGCCTCTTCGCCAGGACGAAGCCATTTACGTGGATCATAATATTTTTTATTCGGTTTGTCGTCACCTTCTGGATTGCCAATTTGGCCTTGAAGGTAGGGTGCATATTTTTCAATATATCCTTTTGTTCCTTCCCAAAATGCCCATTGTGTGTCCGTATCGATGTTCATTTTAATGACACCATAACCAACCGCTTCACGAATGTCGCAAAGCTCACTTCCACTTCCGCCGTGGAAAACAAAATTAACTGGTTTTGCATCGGTTTTAAACTTTTCTTGAATATATTTTTGAGAATTATCCAAGATTTTAGGTGTCAAATTAACGTTGCCTGGTTTATACACACCATGTACATTGCCAAAAGAGGCTGCAATGGTAAAATTAGGGCTGATTTTCAAAAGCTCTTCATACGCATACGCAACATCAGCAGGTTGTGTGTAAAGGGCTGAATTATCCATACTGGTATTGTCCACACCATCTTCTTCACCACCTGTACATCCAAGCTCAATCTCCAAGGTCATGCCCATTTTACTCATACGTTTGAGGTAAGAGACGCAGGTTTGTACATTTTGCTCTAATGGCTCTTCGGAGAGATCCAACATATGAGAGCTAAAAAGTGGTTTACCCGTTTTTGTAAAATGCACTTCGCTGGCACTGAGGAGTTCATCAATCCATGGAAGCAGTTTACGCGCTGCATGATCGGTGTGTAAGATCACGGCAACGCCGTATGCTTCAGCTAATGTGTGTACATGTAAAGCACCACTGATGGCACCAAGAACACCCGCTTTGAGTCCATTAACGCCTTTTCCAGCATAAAATTCAGCGCCACCATTAGAGAACTGAATAATGACAGGTGAATTAGCAGCTTTAGCAGCCTCTAAAACGGCATTAATAGAATTTGTACCTATAACATTGACAGCAGGAAGGGCAAATTGATTTGCTTTTGCAATCGCAAAAACTTTTTGAAGATCATTTCCTGTAACAACACCCGGTTTTACAAAATTAAAAATTTTCGCATTCAACATGAAAACGCCTTTTGTTTCAATTTTTACACGCATTATGGGCAAAGCCCAAAAGGCTACGCTACGCTATACACTAAAGCTAGCCTCAGTGAGGCAGAATTAAATCAATTCTAACATTCCTTGGACAAAAGTCCAAAAAGTTATGCTATACACTAAAAATTGCCTCTTTAAGGCAGAATTTGACATATTCGTTATACAAAGGCTAAAAGCCTTTAGATTTAAAAAACAAGATTTTTGCGAAAAGCCTTGCCTTCTTCAAGGTAAGGCTTTCATTTTTGAAGTTATTTAATCGTTACTTTTGCATTTTTTCTGAGTGTTTGTGCTTTGTCAGCTACTTGAATACGGAATTTTTCCATTTTCAAGCCATTCTCGATTTGTGGTTTAACAACATCAAAGGTTGCTTTTTCAGCTGGTTTAGTGTCTTCAATAAGGATAACATGGTAACCAAATTGTGTTTGAACAGGCGTTTTAGTGATTTCACCTTTTTTAAGTCCAAAAGCTGCATCTGAGAAAGGTTTTACCATTTGATTTGCTGCAAACCAACCAAGTTCACCGCCACCTTGACCGCTAGGACCTGTTGATTTTGTCGTTGCAAGCTCAACAAATTTATCATTTAATTTTTGACCAGAAAGACCATCTAATTCTTTGATAACATCTTTAGCTTCTTGCTCTGTTTTGACAAGCACGTGTCTTGCTTTAACGGTTGCTGGTTGCATAAATTTGTCAGCATTTTTGTCATAATAATCTTTAACATCTTTTGGATCAACTTTAACAGAATCAAAGATTTTTTTCATCCAAACTTCAAGCGCAAGGTCTGCTTTGATTTTTTTCAAAGCTTCTGCGTAATCTTTCTCTTTTTCAACGCCACTTTTTACAGCTTCTACGGTTAAAAGTTTACGCTCAACAGCTTGCTCAACGATTTTTTGCTTCGCATCAGCAGGGAGTTCATCAAACTTTGCACCTTGCATTGCGCGCATAAGCACTGCAATGTCTTGATCATTCACATCTTCACCATTGACAGTTGCAAAAACTGTTGCATTTAAACTTACACCTAATACTGCCGCAGCGATACTGCTTAGAATAACTTTTTTCACTCATATCCTTTTATAAATTAATACGCGTATTGTACCCCAAATCTTATTACTATTTCTTAAATGAAATGTTAATTTTAAGGATTGTCGGTATAATTTTTCAAAACGAAGCAAGGTAAGAGATGAAAAAAGCTACCCAAAAAGAGATTGCAGCGATTAAAGCTCTTTTTTTAGAACATTTTCCAACCGCGGTTACAGAACTCAAATACGCCTCTTTATATGAACTCTTAGTCTCAGTGATGCTCTCAGCCCAATGCACCGATAAACGTGTCAATCTGATTACGCCAGCCCTTTTTGAGCGCTATCCTGACGCTGCGTCCCTTGCTGTTGCCAATCTTGACGAAGTCAAATCGTTTATTAACTCCTGTTCATTTTTTAACAATAAAGCAGTCAATCTTCTTAAAATGGCTCAAAAAGTAGTAGAACTCTATAATGGTGAAATCCCTTTAGAGGAACAAAAGTTAATGGGATTGGCAGGTGTGGGGCAAAAAACAGCGCATGTGGTCATGATCGAATATGCCAATGCCAATTTAATGGCAGTTGATACGCATGTGTTTCGAGTATCGCACCGTTTGGGGCTCTCAAGTGCTAAAACAGCGATTAAAACTGAAGAAGAGTTGACGAAGATTTTTAAAAGTGAACTGCATACCCTTCACCAAGCGATGGTGCTTTTTGGCAGATATACCTGTAAAGCTGTCCATCCTTTGTGTGAAGAGTGTTTTTTAAAAGAACTGTGCAAAACGACCCAAACGTTTAAAGTTTAACTTAACCCGTAACGGTGTCGATCCATTTGATCGAGCAACCTTGTGAAGGGTGTTGTACTTTTGGGGCATCTTGTTTGCTAAAAAGCATCATCACCGCTTCTCTGAGCTCTTCTTCTTTGACACTGCGTGCATCTTGCCAGTTATCATCCAATCTTCCATGATAGTAAAGCTTCTCTTCGCTATCAAATAAAAAGATATCAGGTGTACACACGGCATCCAAACTCTTCGCAACCGTTTGATTTTCATCGATAAGATAAGGAAATTCGATGTTCATCTCGGTAATTTTATCGAGCATATGCGAAGGCGAGTCTTCAGGGTAATTGGGATGAATGTTTGGATTGATCGCAACGGTGGTAATGTCGAGTTTCTTAGCAAATTCAGCCACTGTGTTCAATCGTTTCCAAATAGCGTTAGAGTAAGGACAATGATTGCACATCACCGCAATCATAAAACCACCTTTTCCAAAAAGATCTTTACTGTTAAAACGTTTTCCATTAGGATCTTCAAGTTCAAAATGCTCAAGTGCTTTACCAAGCGCGAGCGAAGCTGAGTGTATAAGTGCCATGATTTAATCCTTATAGGTAGTGATAATTTTTTGAACAATGGACGCTGTGTTGTAAACCGAGTTCAGGTCGCACTCTTCTCTGAGTGAATGAGGATAACGAATCGTCGGTCCTATGGAAACTGCGTCAATTTTTTGTGGCTGACGTGCGATCAGCTCGCCACATTCAAGTCCTGCATGAATCGCTTTAAACGGCGCATGCGCATATACTGTTTGCATTGCCTCTTGGACAACCGTTGCAAAAGGAGTGATTTCTGGCTTCCAAGCGCCATGCTTTCCCTCTTGTTTCACATCAAAACCAAGTGCGCTAAAAAAAGCTTCTGTTTCATTTGCTAGTATAGCCAAATTTTCATCATCCATTGCCCTAGCAGCACAGTCCAATCGCAACATTCCTTCACGGTTAGAAATCACACCAAGGTTAATGCTCATCGAAGGGATATCGAGTGTTCGATCCCACTCGCGTACCCCTTGTGCAAACGCGCCAAGTGCTTTGATAATGGCATTGGATTCAGCGATAAAATGGGTATGTGCCCCTTGCTCTAAAGGCGTTACATGTAAGCGTAAATCGTTTACATGTAAAGGTGTTTTTGATGCCACAATTGCCGTCGCACTTTTTGGAATAGCATTGCGTCTTTCCCCACCTTCCAGTGAGATTAAGAGAACATCGTGTTTTAACAGTTCGTATCCAAGCGCTTTAATGGACGAAGGAATTTTTTTATCGATATCGACTCCCGAATGCCCACCTAAAAAATCAAAGGCATGAATCTCATAGAGGTACATAGGCTCATTCAAAGGTTCATAATGAAGTTCCAACGAAGCAACCACATCCACGCCACCAGCACAGCCAATGTAAATTTCACCTTCTTCTTCGGCATCTAAGTTAAGAAGGCAAGATGATTTCAAAGGCATCGCAAACTGCATCGCACCAATGAGCCCGACCTCTTCATCTACGGTGAAAAGACATTCTAAGTGATCATTATGTTCCATCGCCCAAAACATCATCGCCATTCCCATGCCATCATCTGCACCCAAAGTAGAATTTTTAGCTTTCATTAACCCTTTTTCTATGATAATCTCTATCTTTCCTGTATCGCCAATACAGACCATGTCATAATGGGCTTGTAAACAAACTTTTGGATTGCCTTTTTGGCATAAAATATTGCCCACAGCATCTTCATGAACTTCAAAATGAAGGGCACGCGCGAAGGTTTTAAGATACTCCTTCATTCCAGTCGTATGATAACTGCAACGTGGAATGGCCGTTATGGCTTTAAAATGTTCTACTATTTGCTCCATGGAAGCCCTTGAAAATTTAATAAACGAAATGCTATTATACAACCCATGAAAACAATATTAATTTTACTCACCGCCCTACTTTTACAAGGTTGTCTCTATTTTAATGACCGAGGTGTATCGGGACGCTATTATAATGACTGTAAAGAGTACTACGATGGTATGGGTATTTACCATAAAGATTGCGATGAAAACTTGGTCGAATACAAAACCGTGACCGATGGCGTTTCAAAAGGAGTTGATAAGAGTGTCAATGCTACTAAAAGCCTTTTTGAATAAGCCGGTATGCCTTTAAATGTAATTCGCCAAGAGCGATTAAAATGGTTAGCGTGGAAAGATATTGCACCCATGCGAGAAACACTGGCATCACTTCCTAAGATCGAAAATATCACCTATACGTTGGATAACACAGTTGGCATTAATGCTTTACATGTAAACGATAATGAGAGAGAAACCATCAAAGAATGTGCCCTTTCAATGCGTCCTTGGCGAAAAGGTCCGTTTGATCTCTTTGGAATGTTTGTCGATACCGAATGGCAAAGTTTTATCAAGTACAATCTCCTAGAGCCTCATTTTAATTTAGAAGGCAAAATCGTTGGCGATATTGGCTGCAATAACGGCTACTATCTCTTTCGCATGCTTTCCCAAAAACCTAAAAAACTCGTAGGCTTTGATCCTTCGGCTTTGTATAAAACACAGTTTGATTTTATCAACCATTTTATTCAAAGCGATATTGTTTATGAAATGTTAGGTGTTGAGCATCTTCCTTTATATGAGCACAAATTCGATACCCTCTTTTGTTTAGGCGTTCTCTACCACAGAACAGACCCGATTCAAACCCTTAAAGCTCTCTACCAAGGGTTAAATCCTGATGGTGAGCTTATTTTAGATACGTTTATGATGGATGGCGATACGCCTGTGGCACTTTCTCCTTCTAAAACGTACTCTAAAATTCCCAATGTCTATTTTGTGCCTACGATTCCAGCATTGATTAACTGGCTAGAACGGGCAAAATTTAGAGATATTGAAGTATTAGAGATTAAAAAAACCGATGCAAATGAGCAGCGTAAGACCGAATGGATTTACGGCGAAAGTTTGGAGAATTTTTTAGACCCAACCAATTCTGCCCTGACCATTGAGGGTTACCCTGCTCCTAAAAGAGTCTACATTAAAGCAAAACGTTGAATCAGTCGATTTGCTCGTACTTTAAAGTATAATGAATTCAATAGAGACTGCAAGGATGTTAGATGGGAAAAAATAAAACGGGATTGGCAAAAGACATGCTTGATAATATCCCTAATTTTGAAGATGAATTAGAACTCGCAGAGGATCCTGCGCTTGATTCTGGTGACTTTTTGAATGACAGTCTTAAAACACATATTAAAATAAAAAGTACACTGGTTGGCAAT
>Ga0302272_1001194_pt1 | contig 11767 bp, 10 predicted proteins | sample III_Bog_N1_2_FD_198772 | JGI IMG/M metagenome (GOLD analysis project Ga0302272, IMG submission 198772) | Peat permafrost microbial communities from Stordalen Mire near Abisko, Sweden - III_Bog_N1_2 | ecosystem: Environmental > Terrestrial > Soil > Wetlands > Peat | place: Sweden: Abisko...
AATGATTGCGCTTTCAACATAACCAAGCACGATGACAAACATATTTGTAGATGCAAACCAATCCAGAAATACTGTGGTAAAGAGCAATGACAAATAGGACAGTACAAGGATGAAGTGTTCGAACCAACGGAACTGGTTGTTATCACACCCTAATGCCCTTTTTTGTGTAAACATATGCACAAACAGATCACCTGTAGCTTTCAGGTAATTTACAAAAGGGACTTTTGTTTTAGGTTTCAGGATCGTGAAATACCACATACGGGCTACATTGGGCAATAAAATCACGACTCCTACAGTCCCTATGGCTATCATTTCAAAATAATGACCCACTTCTATCATTTGGGAAAGTTCAAACCCTACCGAATAAGCAAAAGCAATTACACCGGCAAAAGCAAGTATAAAGGCAGTAAGGCTTATGGGCAGAGATTTATATAATAAGCCGGACAATCCGGTCCAGTCGTATTTGGATGTTAACCACCGGCGCAGTGACATCATTAACTCTGCGGGTTCTGCCTGACGGGGACATTCTGTGGAGCATTCTCCACAATAATAACATTCCCATGGTTTCAGGGAAGCTTTAATTTCATCTTCCAACCCCAGGGTAGCATAACGAATCATTTCACGTGGGAAAGAACTGTCCGTAGTTGATAGCGCGCAGGTAGCCGTACAGTTTCCACAATTGAAACAGGCACTAAAATCATTCGCTCCGTATTTTTTAAGTTCAGTTGCAAATTCAGGATTAACTCTTGACATATTATAGTTTTTTTAGCCCCCTTTAGGGGGTTGGGGGCAATTTTATATTATTTCTTTTTATAATAAAAATATTCTTCTTTTGCATCCATACCAGCCGGAACTACCACACCGTAGCGGTTCATAGTCATCAAGTGGAATGTAACCAGTTCACCGGCAAGTTTTGAGTTGGTGATAATTTGAGGAATTGTATTTTTCTCTTCGGTCATTCCTGCCAGAATCTCTTTCCAAACCTGTGGGTATTCTTTCATTCCGACTTTACCTTCTTCCTGAACTTCTTCCATGTTCATTTCCTTTTCACTGATCAGCACTTCCTGCATAAAGCCATCAATCATTGATTCAATTTCATTGTCAGTGTATTGGGCAATTTCAATGGCGTTTACAGGACAAAAAGGAGCACACATTCCACAACCGGTACAAACCGCCTTATTTACTGCTGCTATGCGCTTCCCATCTACTTCCACTTCTTTAATAGCTGTGTAATCGCAGACACCGGCACATTTTCCGCACCAGGTACATGCATCAGCATTCACCCGTGCAATAATCGGGTCAACCGAAACAGTACCACTCTTAAGCAAAGCTGTAATTTTAGAAGCACCTGCCAATGATGACTGGACAGATTCGCTCACATTCTTTGGTCCCTGACAGGTTCCACCAATGTAAACTCCTTTGATTACTGTTTCTACCGGTTTTAGTTTTGGGTGAATCTCGTTGAAGAACTTATCGCGACCAATAGGAATTTTAAATAGTTCGGAGATATGTGTTGAATCTTCACGGGGTACCATTCCTGTTACCAACACCACCAGGTCAGCTTCTATTTCCAGTTCCTTTTTGGCTGTCAGGTAATCTTTCACTTTTACGATGGTTGATTTGCCTTCCAATTCTACTAACAGGATTTCTTTGTCTTCGTATTTGAAATACATATCGCCCTGTTTCGAAGATTGAGCATACAAGATCTCCTGTTTCCCATAAGTCCGGATATCCCGATATACGTGATAAGTCTGTATCTTTTCGTATTTTTCTTTCAGTTGCAATGACGTGTGTATGGTTGATGTGCAACATTGACGGGAACAATATTTATTATCCCCTTTTTTCTGGCGACTGCCCACACAATAGATAAATGCAACAGTTTTAATTTGCTTGCCATTATAAACCAGTTTCTCAGGATTCAGTTCGATTAAACGGTTTAATTCTGGAAGCGTAACAACATTATCAATGGTTTTATACCCAAATTCACCTTCTTTGGGTTGATAATTATCGTAACCCGTTGTTATCAAAACAGAACCAACAATGAATGAAAGAGTTTCTTCTACTTCATTCAGGTTCAATGTAGAAGCAAATTTGGCAATAAAATCTGTTTCGTTTTTCAATAATTCAGCTTCAACAACAGGCACATCTGGCACTGCTTCCGGATAGTTTTTATATATGGCTTTACGTTTTGTCAACCCCACATTAAACTCATCGTCTACAGACACCGGGCATTCTTCCATTGCACGTTTTACGGCTTGTTTGTCGGCTTTTCCATTGATAAATCTGGGTTTTACCTTGATGTCGATATGGAAATTACCAAGACTTCCTGATACTTTTTCGATAGTAGCTCCGGTAAATAAAGTGATATTTGTTAGTTTCCTGATTTCTTCGTACAAAGCAGCAACTATATCTTTCCCTTTTTGTCCCGACATAAACAAACTATCTTTCTGGGCAATACGTCCTCCGACAAAATAATCTTTTTCAAGAAGATAAACTTCATTACCACTTTTTGCCAGTTCAATAGCCGCTTTCATTCCTGCAACTCCTGCTCCAACTACCAGAGCTGTTTTCTTTACAGTAAGTTCTATATTTTCCAATGATTCAGAAAATGAAACACGGTTTATTCCTGCACGGATCAATCCGGCGGCTTTCACTGTTGCTTCACGGGGCCTGTCACTGTGTGGCCACGAACATTGCTCGCGGATATTCACCTGCACATAGTTTGAAGGATTCAATCCTGCACGGGAAGCCACATTTTTAAACGTATGTAAATGCAGTTTTGGTGAACACGAGCAGACAACGATAGCATCCAGATTGTTTTCCTGAATATCTTTCACCATGTCTTTCTGATTGGAATCGGCACAAGCAAACATTACATCTTTTGAAATGATAACATTGTTCTCTTCATGAAACATTTTGCCCAATTCTTCCACATCTACGTAATCGGAAATGTTTCCTCCGCAATGACAAATATATACACCTATTCTTTCTTTCATTTCTATTTAGATTTTTATCCTGAAGCTTCTATACTATTGTAAAATCACGTTTTTTGTCTTGGCTCTTGGTCTTTGATGCTTGTATCTTGTTCAGATATCCATCAACTTCGGATGCTGCACAACCTGCAGACAAGATTGAATCCGGTATATCTTTAGGACCTGATGCAGCACCTGCAACAAAAACGCCTTCAATACTCGTAAGTGAAGGATTAATCAGTTCATCAGTTTGTTTCACGAAATTAAAATCATCCAATTCCAATAACTGGTTTTTAAACATATGTGGAACATTTTTATTTGGAACGACTCCAACAGAAAGCACTACTACATCGTGTTTTGCTTCTTTTACTACTCCTTTGGTTACATCTTCGTAGCGAATTATTAAATCACCACTACCATTTTCATTCTCACGAATTTTTGCTACCTTTCCTTTCACGAAATTTACTCCCATCGATTTAGATTCCTGGAAGAATTCTTCGTAGCCTTTACCAAATGCACGGATATCCATGTAGTAAATGGTAATGTCAGCCATTGGCAAAGCACCCATTAAAAGCTGTGCCTGCTTGATGGAATACATACAGCAAATCTGCGAACAAATAGGATTATTGGAACAATCGGCACCGCAACCTGAGTTTTCAATGGCAGAATCCCGTGAACCGGTACAAAGTACGTATGCAATATTATCGGGCGTTTTGCCATCACCCGGACGAAGCACATTATTGTACGGACGGGTCGGTGCAATCAAACGATCCATTTGCATGGAGTCAATTACATTGGCATATTTTGCATACCCGTAATTCGGTTTCCCGGTTGGTGGAAATAAATTATACCCGGTAGTAACTACTACTGATTTTACAGTTGTATTTATTACCTTGGTCTTTTGTTTAAAATCTATTGCATTCGAAGGACAAGCTGTCACACATTGATGACACTCCCGGCAATTGCTGCAATCCAGGCAACGCTCTGTACTGGCTTTCATTTCAGATTCTGTGAAAGTTTGTTCAACTTCTTCCCAACTTGTTGCACGTTGGGTCAGAGGCATCATTCCGCCTGCAATTACAGGTTTTACTTTTCCATCAAACTTTTTCAATACGATATTTTTGTCGATAGCAGGTAATTTGTCACCATCTTCAAAATCTTCCATGTTTAAATCACGTAAGTATTTGTCCATGTAGAATGCAGCTTTTTTACCTTGTCCGGCCGCTTCTATTAAAGTGGTTGAACCAGTAACGGTATCACCACCTGCAAAAACGTATTCTACAGAAGTTTGCAGCGTTTTATTACTGGCTACAATTGTTCCGTTTTTATTCAAATCAATTTGTCCTGCAAATGGTGAAGTAGATGGTTTCAACCCAATAGCTTCGATTATATAATCCACAGTTTCGATATATTCAGAACCTTTTATAACTTCCGGACTACGACGACCACTGGCATCTTTTTCGCCCAATTGCATTTTGACTAATTGAACCTGTTTGATTTGTCCGTTTTCTCCTATATATTTTACAGGATTGCGTAGAACCATTATTTCTACACCTTCTTCTTCTGCTTCGTGAATTTCGGGAGCAAAACAAGGCATTTCTTCACGGCTCCTGCGATAAACCACTATCACTTTCTCTGCACCAAGTCTTAATGAAGTTCGAGCTGCATCAATAGCGGTATTACCTCCTCCAATTACCATCACACGTTTGCCCTTCAGATCTTCCTTTTTACCAATGTTAGATTCTCTGAGAAAATGCAAACAATCGACAATCCCTCTCAAATCAGATCCTTCAGTTTTAGAAGTCACTGCATCGTGAGTTCCAACAGAAACAAATACAGCATCATACCCTTTATTCTTCAATGCTTTTAAATCCGTAATCTTTTTGTTTACTTCAATCGTAACTCCAAGCACGGTTATGTTTTTTAAATCCCTGTCAACAACACTTTTTGGTGCGCGGTATTCAGGCAGAGTCAATCGTAACATGCCGCCAGCCGCAGGTGCAGCTTCGAATATAGTCACAGTATGACCTTTTAATGCCAAATGATAAGCAGCTGTTATACCGGCTGGACCTGATCCAATAACTGCAATTTTCTTGTCCGTTTTATTTTTAATTTCAACTGCTGGTGCTTCCGGGTATTTTTCGTAATACCAGTCGGCAAAAAAACGCTTTGTTTTACGTATATCCACAGAACCTTCAAGACTTGCACGTGTACATGCATTTTGGCAAGGTGCATAACATGCACGGCCCAAACTTCCTGGGAAAGGTATATCTTCCAAATGAAGTCTCATGGCTTCTTCATATTGTCCGTTACGTGCAAGTGATACAAACCCGTAAGCTTTTACACCCCCGGGACATTCGTTGATACAAGGAGCTGAATGATCCTGGCGGTCGATGGTGGCAATTCGTGGATTAGCAAGATTGAATGGAATATAAGCTACTTTCCGGCCGGCAAGGTTGGCATTGTAATCATCGCTGCGTACTTCCGGACATACAGCTTCACACTCGGCACAACCGGTACAATCTTCCTGAATAACGTAACGTGCTTTTTTAGAAACCTGTACTTTAAAATTATCGCCAACTTTGGTAATTTCATCAATCTCGCTGTTGAGCATTAAGGTAATTTTAGGATGACGGGCAGTCTCTGACATCTTTGGAGTAGTGATACAAGCCGCACAGTCCAGTGTCGGAAATACTTTACTCAGTTGGATCATTTTACCACCTATAGATAAGGCCTTATCCACTAAAAGCACTTCATGACCCATATCAGCAAGGCTTAAAGCTGCTTCCTGGCCAGCAATTCCGCCTCCGATAACTAATGCATCGTACTGTGAATTACCCCCAACCCCTAAAGGGGAGTCAGAGTTACTTTCAATCTGTATGTTTTTCTCTTTAGATATCATTGTATTAACATTAAATTTATATTACTAATCCAGTTTCACGTAAGGAACAAGGTTCATTTCTTATCCCTCTTTAAGGGTTAGGGGTTTCTTCCAACCCAGCTAAAATTTTAGCGTAGTTTTCCATGTGATTCATAAACGGTTCTGCACACACTGAACAAAGAGCCGCCATACGCACACGTCTGGGATTAATATTTTTTTCTTTCATTAATTCCTGAGATACTTCCACAATGTTATTGGTATGTTCGGCACAACGTGAACTGAATGAACATTCGTGTCCATCGGCAGCTATGAAAACGCCATCGAAGCCATTTTCCAATGCATGTAGAATCCATCTGGGTTTTATACCGGAAGAGCATGGCAAGCTGATGACATAGACGGAAGGTGCATAATGAATTTTTCTCAAACCTGCCTGATCAATTCCGGGATCGGATATTTTGTCGGTTGAGAAAACCAGAATTTTTGGAGATTTTGTGTCTGATGATATAGTTGCAGTTGACATAACAATTAAATTAAACGATCTCTAACCTATAAAGGGAGAATATGTTACAACCCTCTGTAATCTTTTTATGATAAGATATTCTAGCGGTAAATAACTTGACTCCCCTTTAGTGTTTGGGTGTCGTATTTTTATTCTTTTATTAAAAATAAACGACTGAAACTGTCTTCGTCGTAGAAACCAAGATATTCATGACCAACTTTATCACACCAACGTGGTATGTCGTTTTTGGTACCTTCGTCAGCTGAAAGAATTTCCATAATTTCGCCTGATTCAAGTTCTCCAATTGCTTTTTTTGCAGCTAAAAGTGGACCGGGACAAGCCGTTCCACGTGCATCTACTACTAAATCTGATTTTAAATTTTTTAAATCTGTTGCCATAATAATGAGTTATTTATTGTTTTGTATATTAGTTAATTGGTTTAAATTGTCTTTTATGTTCTAAAGTCTATACAAACAATTGCATAGCACTTTCACCGGCATCAGCTACAAAAGTGGCAGCACCGGCAAAACGTAAATTAGGATAATCGATAAATTCTTCTTTCTTAAAGCCCATTAAATCCATTGACATTTCGCAAATGGTTATTTCAATACCAAGTTCACCAGCTTGTTTGAACATCTCGTCTAACGACATAACGTTTTTCTTTTTCATCAACATTTTCATCATCATCGGACCCATTCCACCCATATTCATGTTTGATAAAGCAAGTTTGTTTTTACCTGTTGGTAACATCATACCAAACATTTTAGATATAAAATCTTTTCCTTTTGGTGTTTTTTTTGGGTCGCGCAGAGCAGACAGTGACCAGAATGAAAAGAAAAGTTTTACCTGAGTATCCATTGCCGCTGCTGCAAGTGAAATAACCATAGTAGCAAGTATTTTGTCCATATCACCTGATACTACAGCCATTGATAATTGATCTTTACGGTTTTTTTCAAGTTTTCCTATTTTCTTTTTCAATGCATCCACTTGCATTTGAAGTTCCTGAATTGTAATTTCCTGTGTGGCTTCCATATTGATTGTTTTTTTAATTAAACCTGATTAGAGAATTATTTCTGCAAATGTATTACAGAAAAATATATTTATTGAAAATATTAGCGTGTATATGTATACATTATATTGTGATATGCATCACAATATATATATTTGCATCTTATTCCTTTAAATCAGAACCAAATGCAAAACGATTGTAGAAATTGTCCATTTAAAACCAAGGCCACATCCATGTTAAGTGAGATTAGTCTGGATCAACTAACTTCAAACCATTTGGAGCTCAAATTAAAGAAAGGTGATTCTATTATAAAACAGGGAACCTACTCGACGAATGTGATATTTTTGCGAACTGGTTTAGCTAAAATTCATATTGAAGGACCTTACAATGAGCAGATTGTAAAGATGGTAAATGCGCCAAGCTATCTGGGTTTACCAACTACTTTTGGGAGTAAGATCAATCAATATTCAGTTACAGCAGTCTCTGATGCTGAAGTTTGTTTTATTGACCTGGAGATCTTTCAGAGTATCCTGGATGAAAATAAGGAATTTACCCGTGAATTAATACAGGTGTTTTGCAAAAATGAATTGGAATCTTTCCGTCGCTGCGCCAATCGTACACAAAAACTAATTCGTGGTAATATGGCAGATGCAATATTAGAGTTTTCGGATATTATTTTCAAATCGGACACTTTTATTTTGCCACTTTCACAAGCTGAATTTGCTAATCTGGTAGATACCAGTCGCGAAAGTGTAAGCCGTGTTCTCGCTGAATTTGACAAAGATGGAATTATTAAAATTTCGGGTAAACAGGTTGAAATCCTTGACAAAACAAGATTGATACTGGTAAGTCAGAATGGATAGAAGCTTAAGTTTCGTTCAATTTTCCGTGTAATGACGTTTTTTATAATAAAGAGCTACCTGAAAATTACATTCAGGATAAGAATTAAATTTTTAGGGATAAGTTTAAATGCAATGTTTTAATTTGAATGAGAATTTTGTAAGACATAATTTAAATCAAATATCGCAATGAATTTAAAACAAAAGTATGGAAGTACAGCATTAGTAGCCGGTGCTTCAGAAGGAATTGGTGCAGCTTTTGCAACCCGGCTGGCTGCAGAAGGAATTAATCTTGTCCTGATTGCACGGCGTGTAGTTCCTCTGCAGGAATTTGCGGATAACCTGAAAAGAATCTACCTGGTTGAAATCGTTTGTATTGCCTGTGATCTGGGTGATAGTAATGCCACAGAACAAATCCTGGAAGCCCTTAATGGGAAAGAAATAAACCTCTTGGTCTATAATGCTGCCCTATCTTATATTGGACCGTTTATTAAGAATACTGTTGACTATCATGATCAAATGGCACAGGTGAATATGATTACTCCTTTGCATTTAATACATGCATTTGGTGAAAAGATGCTTACATCAGGAAAAGGTGCAGTAATCCTCATGGCATCACTTGCCGGTTTCCAGGGAAGTGGATACCTGACTATGTATGCGGCTTCAAAAGCGTATAACCGGGTGCTTGCAGAGAGCCTGTGGTATGAATGGAAAAGTAGTGGGGTAGATGTAATAGCTTGTTGCGCGGGTGCTACAGCAACACCTAATTTCAAAAATACACAACCTGAAAAGTCAACTCTTTTTGCTCCTAAAGTCCAGACACCAGAGGAAGTGGTTACTGAATGCTTTGAGAAACTAGGAAAACAACCATCTTTTGTTTCCGGCACCGGGAATAAAATAGCTTCATATATTATGCAAAAGCTTCTTCCCCGTAAAATGACCGTCACGATTATGGGGGATAATACTAAAAAGATGTATCGGTTATAAGTAATTGATAATTATTAATTAATAATTGATATATTACTGACAAACAGGTACATATAAGTCTCAATTTTATTGCTGTTATTTTATTTTAGTAAATAAAAGGTATAATCCTGTAAGGTACTTTTTGTTTGTAGACATTCCATAATTCACCGTATTTCAGGACACACCTTTTATCATCATCCTTCTGACGGGTAAACAGCAATCCCACATAATACAGCGGATACAACCATGGCCAGATCAAGGCAGGATAGCCGGTGCAAAGAATGATGCCGGTACTCATGAGTATTTCACCCAGATAATTGATATGCCTGCTCATTCCCCAAAAACCATTGACTAAGAGTGAATTGTTTCCATCTGTAATCGCCTCGGGTACAATACCAAGAAAAGGCTTTGATGGGTTTTTCTTGAAGAAATACTTCTGTAGATTGGCACCTCGTGATAAGCCCCAGCCAATGAAGAATATAAACACATATACCCCCAATAACCAGGATGACGTATCAGGGTTTGACAGATCGACAGTTGACCATAACGATATAGCATAGAAATAAGGATAAAAAACCAGACAACCCCAACCTAACTTGAACCCGATATTCTCTGCGAAAATGTCATAGGTGTACAAATGGACTTCCTCAAAAGTCAGGTAGTCAATCACAAAATAGGTTAGCAAAGCAGTTGATAAAAGTATTCCGGGGGAAGCATTTTCACCGTATACCATAAAGTGGTGGGCCGCAAAGCTTAGTGCATTTAATTCCAGCATGATGGCACCCACCAGGTACAATAACATTTTTACATCAATCCGTCCGTTCCACCATTGCAGATTATCGACTCTTCCTAAATAAAAGTCTTTCCAGAAAGAGTTCCGAATGGAAGGATAGGGTAATACAACGGCCAGGCTAAAAATGATTCCAAAGGTAAAAGCTCCGTACAATTCATTCCAGCGATACATATACAACCAATCATAGGCGAAGACTCCCAAATATCCGAGTAAGAACCATACCAATACAGTAGTAAAGAAAACGATAATGCCATTAAGCCGGTATTTCATTTTTTCTGTAGAATCTCGCTTTGTTATATACCCGGATACCCAACGACCCGGTAATATACCATTTAAAATAAAAAAAGCAACGTAAAACAAGGCAGGGACGAAGAAAGCAAGTGTCATATCCATAGTTCAAGTATGTTTTAATTATTTCGGAGTACGCCTTTGAAGATCCTACATATTTCAAAATTACAAACAGTATGCAAGTGAAGGAATAAAAACTCTAAAACACATGAATGTCCAAAGTTGTTTTTTAGAAGGTAGCTTTTACAAAATACTTTTTCCTAAACCCAAAGACTGCGTTGACGAAACCAATCATAAATGGGACCTCTACCAACGGACCAATAAATATTATCTATTCTAGATAATCTATTTTAGATAATCTGAAATTGATAACTATATAAGATGCTGGAATTAAATATGATAACATCTTTTTTATCACAAATATCAGTATAAACTTTCTTTTATATAATACTTTTTCTTAAACCAAAAGGCTACATTGACCAATCCTATCATAACAGGAACTTCTACCAAAGGCCCAATAACTGCTGCAAAGGCTTCTCCGGAGTTAATACCGAAGACTGAAATAGCAACAGCTATAGCCAGCTCAAAATTATTGCTGGCAGCAGTAAATGACAGTGTGGTAGATTGCTCATAGGTTGCACCGGCTTTTTTGCTCATGAAGAATGAACTTACAAACATGATTACAAAATAGATTAGCAATGGTATAGCAATAAGGACGGCATCCATTGGGATTTTTACGATATATTCCCCTTTGAGAGAGAACATGACAATGATGGTAAAAAGTAAGGCAATCAAGGTCAACGGACTTATTTTTGGAATAAACCGGGTTTGATACCATACCTTGCTTTTAACCCTGATAAGTATAAACCGGGTTAAGAAACCGGTGATAAAAGGTATTCCAAGGTAAATAAACACACTTTCTGCTATTTGCCCGATGGTAATCCCGGAAACAGCATCACTGGTAGGAATCCCAAACCAACCCGGTGCAATTGCAATGAAGAACCAGGCATATACAGAAAAGAAAAGTACCTGAAATATGCTGTTAAAAGCAACCAGTCCTGCAGCATATTGCGTATCCCCTTTTGCCAGGTCGTTCCATACAATCACCATGGCAATGCAGCGAGCCAAGCCAATCATGATAATTCCATATACATAGGGCAGGTTCGAGTTATTCTCACCCGGGAAAACCTTGAATAACAGAATGGCAAGTGCAAACATCAATACAGGTCCGATTATCCAGTTTTGAATCAATGATAAGCCAAGAATTTTGGTATTACGAAATACTTCTCCCAATTCCTCGTATTTTACCTTTGCAAGGGGCGGGTACATCATGACAATCAGTCCAATGGCAATCGGTATATTGGTGGTTCCTGATGACATACTATTCCAGAATACGGCTACGGAAGGAAACATCCATCCGGAAAATACACCTATAAACATGGCAAGGAATATCCAGAGAGTGAGATACCGGTCTAAAATTTTTAATCTTGTATTCATAATCCTGTTATTTTTTTTTGATT
>Ga0302272_1001196_pt1 | contig 11758 bp, 12 predicted proteins | sample III_Bog_N1_2_FD_198772 | JGI IMG/M metagenome (GOLD analysis project Ga0302272, IMG submission 198772) | Peat permafrost microbial communities from Stordalen Mire near Abisko, Sweden - III_Bog_N1_2 | ecosystem: Environmental > Terrestrial > Soil > Wetlands > Peat | place: Sweden: Abisko...
ATTTTTAGCTGCTCATGTTCCGGGTATTCATGTGCCAACAGAGTGGATGGATAAACTTGCCCATGCTAAAAAAATCAGTGAAGAAGAAGAGAAAAAAGTAGGATTTGAACTCTCTTTAAATGCCTTTTTAGAGCTTAAAAAGATCCACCCAAAAATTCATATGATGAGTGCCAATAATTTTGAATTGGTGTCGGATTTGTTGAAGTATTAAGATTACATGTAAAGCGCCAAACCAAGAGTTTGGCGCTTAAAAAATGTTTAGAAATCGCGTTTGAGAAGTTGTTCTACTTTCAGAATCGTTAAGATATTATCATCACGCATACCAATACCATACACCATTCCTTTTTCCGCATGAATCGTTTCAGGTGGTGGTCCAATACGACTGCTTTTGATACGAATCGCTTCTGTGAGGCGATCAATCACAAAGCCTGCGGTATTGTCTGAGCCTTTCATAACGATATAACGTGTATCTTCCGTGACTTTAGCAGGGTCCATTTTGAACTTGCTTCTAAGATCAATTAAGGGAATGACACTCCCTCTTAAGTTAAAGACACCCAAAATATACGTCGGTACGCTCGGAACTCTGGTGTATTCAATCGGTTTAATAATCTCTTGAATACTCAAAATAGGCACCGCATACTCTTCTTGTCCTATGATAAATCCAACAAGTTGAATAACATCATCCTCTTTTTTGAGTGGCTCATCAATTTGTTGTTGCTGTTTTTGAAGAATTTGATTTAATTTATCGCTCATCGTGACTTCCCCACTTATAGTTTTATATTTTTTCGCACCACGCTCTCAAGGTATTCTGGAGAGTATGGTTTGGTGATGTATTCACTCATGCCTGATTCAACGCCTCTGAGCCTATCCGCTTTTGATGTACGTGATGTGACTGCAATCAATGGAAGATTTTTATACTTCGAGTATTTACGAATCTCACCTGCAAGGGTGTATCCATCCATTCGTGGCATCTCAATATCAATCAAGACCGCATCGATGCTGTATTCAGCCGATTTGAGCATATTGAGCGCTTCTTGACCATTGCTGGCTTCAAGCACTTTGACGCCAATCGGTTCCATTGATTTTTTCATGATATTACGATCCATTGCACTATCATCAACCGCTAAGACAATGTAATCGCTTGGTACCGTTTTGGTTTTAACCACTGCTTCTGCACTTGCACGAATATCGACAGTAATGCCTTTTGCAAGGTTCATAAGGGCTGCAACATCCACAATCAAGGTAACACGACCGTCGCCACGAATCGTAGCACCCGCAATGCCTTCAATACCTTGGAGGTAATCGCCAAGAGACTTAATAACAATCTCTTCTTGACCCACCAGTGTATCAACCACAACACCCAATTTGGACTCAGCAAGGCCTATGACAACCACGTAGGTGTGTTCGCCACCTTCATACACCTGTTTGACACCAAAGATGTCTGATAGGCGAACGAGTGAAAGTACTTCGTCACGAAGTCTGAGAACATTTTTACCTTCAATGGTATAAATCTCATCAAGGGGTATACGCACCGTCTCTAAAACGGATGCTAAAGGAATCGCATAATACTCTTCTTGCGCACCAACAAGTAACGCTTGAATAATGGCGAGTGTTAAAGGAATTTTGAGCTTAATCACCGTTCCTTGACCCACTTCGCTATCGACATCAATGATACCATTGAGTTTTTCGATATTGGTTTTTACCACATCCATTCCCACGCCACGGCCTGAAACATTCGTGACCACTTTCGCGGTGGATAATGAAGGTCTAAAGATCAAAGCAAAGGCTTCTTTATCGGTCATTGCATCGGCTTCACGCTCGGTAATCATGCCCTTTTCAACCGCTTTTGAACGAAGAAGATCAGGATCAAGCCCTTTACCATCATCGGTAATCTCAATAACAATGTGATTTCCCTCATTGTACGCTTTGAGCTGAATAAGTCCCATCTCAGATTTACCTTGAGCGCGTCTTGTTGCACCATCTTCAATACCATGGTCGCATGAGTTACGAATAATGTGAACCAATGGATCGCCAATCTCTTCCACAATTGATTTATCAAGTTCTGTCTCTTCACCCGAGATTTCAAGCTCAATCTGTTTGCCAAGTTCACGTGAAAGATCACGTACCATTCTTGGGAATTTGTTAAAGACTTTTGCAATCGGTAACATTCTCGTTTTCATAACCGCAATTTGAAGATCAGTGGTAACAAGAGAGATCGAAGAAACCACTTGGTTAAGCTCTTCTAAGAATTTTTCACCCTCATATCGCTCTTCAACATCATCATAAATTTTGAGCAATCTATTTTTACCCAAAACCAACTCACCAATAAGGTTCATAAGGTGATCAAGTCGTTTAACCTCAACACGAATGGTTTGCTCCATAGCACTGGCTGACTCTTTTTTAGCCGGTGCATTTGCCCCAGCATCTGCCGTAGCGCGTTTCGCAGCAACAGGTTCAGCAGCTTTTGGCGCAACTTCTTCTTCTGAGTCTTTCAAGCTCTCAAACGATGGAGTGGGAACAGCGGCCGCTTTGGCAGCATTGCTGGTCTCTTTTCGTTTACGATCTTCTTCTTTACGCATTTTTAAAAGACGCTCAATTTCGTCTTCAACCTCTTTATCGCTCAGTTTGGAGTAGTCTGTATTATCATCCTCTTCAAAGCTAGGGACAAAAGACTCATGGGCAGGTTCTTCAACTGCTACAGGTGCAGCTGCGGCTGGTTCTCCATTGGAAATAATGTCCAAACGGCGACAAATATCGGCAATATCAATACCCGCTGAAGTGTCATTGCCACTGTCACGAATCGCATGAAGCAAGCTTTTCATCAAATCTATGGACTCTAAAACAACATCCATAACCTCAGGTGTCAGTTTCAAATCTCCATGACGTGCTTTGTTAAGCACATCTTCCATATGATGCGTCAATCCTGTTAAAATATCAAAATTTAAAAAGGATGATGAGCCTTTGATCGTATGTGCGACCCTAAAAATACTATTGAGCAGTTCCAAATCGTCAGGATTACCCTCGAGCTCCACTAAGTTTTGATCAAGTTGTTCAATAAGTTCGAACGCTTCAACCAAAAAATCTTCTAAAATTTCTTGAATATCTTCCATCGTTCTGCCCCTATTGTGCTGTTTTCACGTGCGCTTTAATTACTTTAGAAACTTCTTTGTAAAAAATTGACGCATCAAATTTGGTTAAATAGGCCTCACCGCCCGACTCTTTGCCTCTAATCTCACTAAAATGATCACTAATAGAAGAGTTAAAGACGATAGGAATATTTTTAAACCTAGCATCTTCTTTAACACTCGCTGCAAAGTGGAATCCATCCATCTGAGGCATTTCAACATCACTGATAATAATTTTAACTTCGTTCGCTAAATTCGCACCGTACGTTGCATAAAGTTCATTCAATCGTTGTAGCCCTTCCATTCCATCTTTGGCTTCAACAACGTGCATACCCATTTTTTTCAATGTATCGCTGACAAGCTTTCGCGCAGTCATACTATCATCTAAAATCAATGCAATACCCTCAACTTTTGTGATCTGACTATCATTAAGATCCATCTTTGGTTGATAAATTCCTAAGGCTTGAACGACACTCTCAAGATCTAAGATAAGCAATACATCGTCATTTTCAATACGCGTTACACCCGTAATCTGACTCTTATCCAGTGAGCCCATGCCTGCAACAAACGATGCAGGTTCAATATCTTTCCAGCTGATACGGCGAATACGTTTGGCTTCATGAACGACAAAACCGATCAAAATATCGCTAAACTCCGTAATGATAATACGTGGTTTAATCGATCCATCATCTGGCTCTTGAATATTCATCCATTTGGCAAGATTGACCACAGGAATGACGATACCACGAAGATCAAAAATACCTTCGATGTATTCAGGAACTCCTGGAAGTTCTGTTAAATTAGGGATTTTGATGATTTCGCGCACTTTGGCAACGTTAACACCATAAATTCCCTCATAAACGCCATTTGCTTCCTTTTTAAAAATACGGAAGTCCACCAGCTCCATCTCATTGGAACCTACTTTCAAAATACTCTCTTTAGCCATTGCAGCCCCTTAGTTGCTTGTGCGCAAATTCTGTCTCTGAGGAAGATTGTACACTAAAGTAACTTTGATTGCACGCAAAAGAAGGAAAATTTATGTAATGCACGTTTGAGTCCATAAACGCGACGTTCTGATGATAATGACCCTCTGCAATCACATCTGTTTTGGGGTAGAAATGGAGCTTGTGTTGTATTTGCGTTGCAAAATTTTCGATACGCCTGCACAAGTTTTTAGTGCGTTGATCCTTTTGGATCTTTTTAGAGATCGAAGAATGCGTGTGTTCATCGATAAAATTGAGTATTTTTAAGACGCTTTTATTGCGGATTGTTTTGGTGTAAGCACGGTTGAGGAGCGTTCCACCATATTTATCGCCATGCAATAGTAAGCAGGTTTTACCGCTGGGAAGTTTACATGTAAGCGGTTGTGCTTCGATGGGAATTATCTTTACATGGTTAAAGAGTTTAGAGAGATCAAAGTCGTGATTGCCTTCAAAGTAGAAAACCTCACAGCCTTTCCCGATCTCTTCAATCAGGTCAATATAGCGTTGGTATTGTGTGACACCATGCACAACAGTGCCCACTAAAAGGTCGAACATGTCGCCCATTAGAAAGAGTTGTGGAGGAGGATTTTGCTTTACATGTAAAAGGAAATCAAAGAAGAAAGAGCGCTCAGCTGAGTCATGGGCATCAGCAATGAAAAGCGCTCCTTCTTGAATGATAAGATTAGGGGACATAGGCGATAATAGGAATTCCTGCGGACTCTTCAAAGCCGCACATCAAATTGGCATTGACCACCGCTTGAGAGGAAGCGCCGCGTAAAAGATTGTCGATGCTGGATGAAACAAAGATAGACTTGCCTTTTTGGCTCACAAAAATATCGCAAAAGTTTGTTCCAGCCGTTGATTTGATATCCACTGGCACTTCGCGGATACGCACAAAACGCTCGTTTTTGTAAAACTCTTTTAAAATGGCTTTGGCATCAATGACGTCATTCGTTTGCAAGTAAGCACTCACAAGCATTCCTCGACTGACGGGAATTAAGTGCGGTACAAAATTGACTTCAAACGAATGACCGCTTACAAGTCTGAGTTTTTCAGCGATTTCTGGCTCATGGCGATGTTTCAAAGGGTTGTACGCAAAGATATTTTCATTGATTGTAACAAAATGCGCTGTAGCACTTGGTTTTTTACCCGCACCTGAAACACCACTTTTCGCATCAATAAAAATCGGAGCTTCACGATTCAGATACTTCAAAAATGGCAATATTCCCAAAATCGAAGCGGTCGGATAACAGCCTGGATTGGCGATCAAATTCGCCTCTTTAATCTTCGCACGATTGATCTCAGGAAGACCATACACCGCCTCTTTTAAATGCTCTTTGTCTTCATGTTCACAGTAATGTTTTTCATACGCTTCAAGCTCTAAACGATAATCTGCAGAAAGGTCCACAACCTTTACATGTAAATCTAAAAGTTCCTTCGCAAATCCCATCGCCGCTTTATGCGGAAGTGCTAAAAAAGCGAGTTTGGCATGTTTGGCAACGACTGCAGCATCGGCTTTTAAAACTTCTTGCTCAAAGACACCGAGTAAGCTTGGGTGCAATTCACTGGCATTGATGCCACCTTCTGTGGTTGCAATATAATTAATGTTAAAATGAGGATGATTGATCAAAATTTTAATCAGCTCTAACCCTGTATAACCGCTTGCACCAATGATGGCTACGTCTATTTTTGGCATTTTATCCCTCGAAATTAATCTCTCGGTATGTGACTTCTAAAATCTCATACGCTTGTTTGCCTGAAGGCAATTTGATGGTGACTTCTTCGCCTTCGCCATGCCCCATTAACTGAGTTGCTAAAGGTGAATAGTACGAAATCAACCCATGATCAGGGTTACTCTCCGTACTTCCAACAATGGTGTACGTCACTTCTTCATTCGTCTCTAAATTTTCTAACATAATGGTTGAGCCAAAGCGAATTTTCTCATGCTCATACAACGTCGGGTCAATCACTTGCGCACGCGATACAAGATCACTCAATTCTCCAATACGTCCATCTAAAAATGCTAAATGGTCTTTTGCAGCATGATATTCTGAGTTCTCTTTGAGATCACCATGACTGCGTGCAATATCAAGTTCTATTACAGTTTCAGGACGTTGACGTTTTTTTAAATCGGTTAATTCATTTATTAATTTTGTATACCCATATTCGGTCATAGGTTCTTTTTCATTGCTCATCTTCTCTCCTTGTATCTTCCATTATACCTTCATTATACTTATCATTGCCTCTTGACTCCCGTGACCCAATATCGTCCTTAGCTCTTTAATGCGACCAAAGAAAGCTTCTCTATCCAGACTTTCATAGGCTTCAAACAGGCTTTGAGCATAGACGTCTTCTTGCAACAGTTCGACATGCAACGGCTCTTTTTTCTCAAAATCAAAAATGATATTTGCCAGCCCCACGTGTCTGAGCTTCACAAATTGCTTGGCGATCCAATAATCCAGTGCTTTTGCCTTATACGCTAGAACAAAGGGAACACCCACAAGAGCAGCTTCAAGCGTTGCCGTTCCTGAACAGACAAACGCAAATTCACTTCGCTCCAACGCCTCATAGGTGTTACGACAGATCTTAAAGTCATGTATATCACCATAAATCTCTGCAATTTCACGGTAATCATAATGCGCAGGAATCACCAAAAGCTTCTCTTTGCCTTCGATTTTAGAAGCAAGCTCTTTGTAAATCGGAAAAAGACTGCGAATCTCACTCTTACGACTCCCTGGGAAAAAGGCAACCACACCTGTCTCTTCATAGCGCAGTTTAAAAAGCGGGATTTCATCGAGCAAAGGATTGCCCACATAAACGGCTTTGGTGTAAAAATACTGTTCAAACGGAAAGATGGAAGCCAGAACAGTGCAGTATTTTTCCATCTCTACGACACGTTTGGGTTTCCATGCCCACACTTTTGGCAAGATATAATAGATAATTTCGACATTGGGGTTGATCGTTTTTATCGCTTTAGCAAGCGGCAAATTAAACGCTGGCGAGTCGATAAGCAGAACCTTGTCCACAAAAAAACTCATACGCGCCATAATCTTGATCGCCTTTTTGGCTTTGCGAATTTTAGGCAATGCATCTAAAAATCCCATGATCGAAAAAGCACGACTGGGCATCAACGGTTTTCCAAAGCGCTCATCAAAAATACCATAAATTTCACACTGCTCAAGGGCGTTTAAAATAGGTTCTAAATGTAAATTGGCGGATGGCTCCAAGGCAGAGACAAGTAATTTCAAAATGGTACCTTTTGTATTCTATTACACGAAGTCTATACAAAAATCTCTTAAAAGTATAAGCCTCTTTCGTTATAATGTAAATAAAAAATAGGTATTTCATGAAACGTATTTTAATTACCAATGATGATGGCTTTGAAAGTCCTGGACTTCACGCTCTCGCTCGCGCACTTCGCCCTTTAGGACAAGTGACCATCGTAGCACCTACTTCTGAAAAATCCGCCTGCGGACACTCACTCACACTTACACGTCCGCTTCGCTTTGTTGCGCTTGGCGATGATTTTTATAAACTTGATGATGGCACGCCCACGGATTGTATTTATCTTTCCTTGAATGCTCTTTTTGAGGGCGAATCCAAACCTGATTTGATCGTGAGCGGCATCAACAAAGGCTCTAATTTAGGCGAAGACATTACCTACAGTGGCACAGCAAGTGCGGCAATGGAAGCGGCATTGCATGGCGTTCCTGCGATTGCTATCTCCCAAGTTTACACGGGGGGACCTCAAAACATTGAGCTCACACATGGTTATGATCTTGCAGAGCAAACGGTGTACGACCTTGCCAAACGTATTTTAGACGGCACCTTCCCTCTTGCAGAACGTCGCTTTTTAAATGTCAATATTCCTCCGCTTAAACCCGAAGAGTGCAAAGGCTACAAAATCACACGCACAGGCTATAGAATGTACGGCAATGACGCACACTTACACCGCAATCCACGAGGTGAAGAGTACTACTGGCTTGGCGTTCATACGCTTGAGTGGAAAAAAGGTCTCACAGATGACTGCGACCTCAGCGCTATTGATGATGGCTATGTCTCTATCACACCGATCAAACTCGATATGACCGCACACGATGAAATTGAAATGTTAAAAGAGTGGATAAAATAATGGAAGATCGTTATTCACGCGTCAGACGCGTTTTTGGCGACGACTTTGAAAAACTCCAAAGTGCCAAAATACTTCTTTTAGGCATTGGCGGTGTGGGAAGCCCGTGTTTAGACGCTTTGTACCGCACAGGAGTAAGCGACATCACCATCGTTGATTTTGACACCTATGATGTCACCAATCAAAACCGACAACTGGGCTCTGAAGCGGTCGGCGAAATCAAAGTCTTGCACATGGCAAGCCTCTATAAAGGTGTAACGCCCATTGTGGCAAAAGTAACCCCTGAATGGGTGGAGAGTTTTGACTTTGAACCCTACGACATCGTCATTGATGCGATAGACGATATGGAAGCTAAAGTCGCCGTAGCCCACAAAACCCACACTAAACTTCTAAGCTCCGCAGGTGGCGCTAAAAAAATAGACCCAACCAAAATTCACTATGCCCCTATTTGGGACACCTACGGTGATGCACTGGCAAAAAGCTTTCGTGAAGGACTGAAAAAAACGGGCTTTCAAGGCTCATTTTTAACCGTTTTTTCGGATGAAAAGCCGATTTGCAAAGAGATGGGAAGTTTAATGTGTGTAACGGCTTCGTTTGGTTTGACGCTTGCTTCGCTTGCGATTCGAAAGATTACGGGAAAGATGTAGGGTTTACATGTAAAAAAGGGTAAAGAAGTATTTTTGTACGAAAGTTAAAAGTTTAGTTCCCGTCTTATTTTGTTATCCTTTCAATAATCCTAATATTTGAATTATGAAAGAAGTTATTGTGGCAAATTCTGAACTCCTTGTCAACAAACTACCTAATACAGTGATGGCTTTTGAAGTATCTTTTTTTGAGTCCTCTAAATCAATAATTACTTGCTCTTGGTCTTGGTCTTGTAAACCTAGTTTTTTTATCTCAGTAATCAACTTATCTATTTCATTGCTTATATTATTTTCATTATATATATTTGTTGAATTTTCACCAGTTGACATATTGCCTAGTTTGGCAATATTTCCCAGAATACCATTAAAGTTTTCTATATGTATATGTTGAGCATTTTCTTTTTCTTTTTCTGAAAAAATCAAATCATCAGTTCCCAAAATATTGTCTTTTTCTAGTTTTAAAGTCCATTCTAATAGTACATTTCTAACTTGTTCTTTTATGCCTATCAATGCACTTTTTTGAATAACAAGAAAAGGTTTATACTCTGTTTCAAACCAGCCTTGTAATAGTTTTATCTGTTCTGAACACATTGGTATTTCAAGTAAATCTGTTTTTTGGTGTAATATTTGAGATTCAATTTCTCCAATTGGAGTTGTATTTGGCAATATTTCAATTGTATTTGATAATTTATTTGGAACTTCTGGTTTAATCCTACCATGATAAGGGACTGAAAAATATAATGTTTGATTTATTTTCCTATAATCAGGAATATTTTTATTATCTTTATAGCCATGCAGTTCTGATTCAACCCAATTTTTAAATTCATTTAAATTTAATTTAGTGCTTATCAATAAAGCTTCTCTTAATAAACTTTGTAAATCTTCATTGCTATCTACGCACTTTTTTTGAAGCCTTAATACAATAGACATTAACTTTTCCTATGCACAAATTTAACATATTATACTTTTATTAAACTTGTTTAAAATATTTTTTTCAATGTTGCGAGGAGAAATGGAAAGCTCAACTTTTAACTTTTGCCCTATTTTATCTTTACATGTAAAGATAAAACAAACTTATTCAAGCCTCAATTACTCCTCCATCGCCATCATCAAAAACCCCGTAAATCCTGCATTATCATGAGGACTTATCTTCTTACTGACTTCTGCTTTCATACCTTCTAAGACTTTTGTATACTGCACATAAAATTCATAACTCGGTCTTGGCTTATAGACTAAACCTTCTATCTCAAAAAACTTGATGACATTTTTCGTTGTTGTTGGTTTGATAAAAAATTCTTTGTCTCTGTAAAAATAATAAGGTATGAGTGTTACGATCGACCATTTTGCTAAGGTGTAAAAAGACAATATCTCTACCACGATGTCAAATCCCTCTTTTTTGTCACCAAAAAGCATTTCGTACAGACCGATAGAAAACATGTCTTTTCGCTCCATGCGCATCTCTTTGATCATGTCTCGTACTTTTGGTTTTTCAAAGAGGGAGATTAAGGTCGATTTTGAGACGATTTTGGTGAAGTTTTCGCAGATGATGTCTGGCTGTGTGAAGTTCTCTCTGGCAAACATTTCACAAACTTGCTCACCGATTTTGGCGGTCTTGTGCCTTTTAATGATGGGCAAAAGCCCCACATCTTCAAAACCTTGCGGATAGAGTTCCAAAAAATAAGCTTCTGCCTCTTTAAGTTTTTTCAGGTTCATTACCGTAATTTCCTCATTTTTCTTTTTCCAAGCTTGTAAATGCTTGAGGGTTTATCTTCAAAAAAACCTTTACATGTAAAGAGTATGACATCGGCGCTCTCTTGGGCATAAACTTCATCAAAGCCTTTGCCACTGGGGTTGGATGAAGTAGAATAACTCCATGTGAATTTTCGTAAGAACTGCAAATGTTCTGCATCTTTGACCACTCGAATCGCTCGGCCGCATGGATAAACAAAGGTTGTTTTTTGGACTTTGCGAACGCGGTTTTTATGGTGTTTGGGAACTCTGGTAAACGAACGAAGGGTGCTCAAGGAATCTACACTGATAAGAAAAGCTTTACCTTGTGGGCGGTTTTTTGTGCGAGCGAGTGCGGCAGAGTTTTGGGAGAGGAACCCCACCGTTGTCTCTGTTTGCGCGAGATAAACAAGGTCGGGGTTCATGGTTTTTTAGTTTAGATAGTCTTGTAAAGCGCGTGGCTCAAGAGCGCTTTTGTCTTGGATGTATTCTATCGCTGTGGCGGCGGCGGCGGCGGCTGACACGGTGGTAAAGTAAGGGATTTTAAAGCGAAGCACGGCTTGGCGAATTTTCTTCGCGTCGTCTTTGCTTGATTTATTGTCGCTCGTGTTAATCACAAGGGCGATGTCACCATTTTTAAGTTTATCTTCGATATTTGGTCTACCTTCAGAGATTTTATAAACAAACTCTGCATTGACACCTGCTTCTTGCAAGGCTTTGTGTGTTCCACCCGTTGCGATGACTTTAAAGCCAAGTGCTTCAAATTTCGTGCCGATCTCTTTCGCAAAGGATTTGTCGATGTCCACTAACGAGATAAAGACCGAACCGCTTTTAGGAAGCACGTTCGCCGAAGCGATTTGACTTTTGGCAAACGATGCTGGGAAGTTTTTGCTAATGCCCATAACCTCACCCGTTGACTTCATCTCAGGTCCTAAAATAAGGTCTGCGCCTTGGAGTTTGTTGAACGGGAAGACCGCTTCTTTCACTGCAACATGGTCGAATTTTTTAGGTTTCAAGATGCCATTCCCCTCACGGACAACGTCAAATTTGTCGTAAAAGGCAAGCGCTTCTCTGAGGTTTCCTTGGTACATAACACGTGTTGCAATTTTCGCCATCGGCATGCCTGTTGCTTTGCTGACAAACGGAACC
>Ga0302272_1001197_pt1 | contig 11754 bp, 9 predicted proteins | sample III_Bog_N1_2_FD_198772 | JGI IMG/M metagenome (GOLD analysis project Ga0302272, IMG submission 198772) | Peat permafrost microbial communities from Stordalen Mire near Abisko, Sweden - III_Bog_N1_2 | ecosystem: Environmental > Terrestrial > Soil > Wetlands > Peat | place: Sweden: Abisko...
TAGTTGTGCTTGGAACCGTAGTGAAACGATACCGCCATGCGAATATCTTTTTGATATTGATAGAGTAGGGTGGAACTATCCATTCCGCCCGAATAGACAATAAGAGCGTTCATAAGTAATTGATAATTAAGAATGAATAAAAAATAATTGGATCAGCTCAGAAAACAATTTTCCAACACACATACGAGATTAATTGATAGTAATCAGTATTTTGTATTGACTTTTAGCAGCATTGAAATAGACAACGCCGCCCCAATCGGAACGGCGTTGATTCTATTTTACAGAAATATTAATCATTATTTTATGTCGCCTTCTTTTATCAGATATTCAGCTATTTGCACCGCGTTGAGTGCTGCGCCTTTTTTAATTTGGTCGCTTACGCACCAGAAAGTAAGCCCATTGGGATTGGATATATCCTGACGAATGCGCCCTACAAACACAGGGTCTTTCCCGGCAACGAACAGTGGCATCGGATAGACTTTTTCTGCCGGAAGATCTTGAACAATTATCCCTTCGGCTTTATTAAATGCCTTGCGGGCTTCATCGACAGAAATAGGGCGTTCGGTTTCAATCCAAATAGCTTCGGAGTGTGCTCGCAACGACGGTACACGCACACAAGTGGCGCTCACCTGCGCATCGGTATGCATAATTTTGCGTGTTTCGTTGTACATTTTCAGCTCCTCTTTGGTGTAACCGTTGTCGGTAAACACATCCACCTGAGGTATCATATTGAAAGCCAATTGATGCACAAATTTTTGCACGGTTACCGGCTCGCCTTTGAGCGCTTGTTCGTATTGTTGCAATAATTCGTCCATGGCAGCTGCACCGGCGCCGCTTGCAGCCTGATAAGTGGCTACATGCACCCGTTTTATTTTGGAGAGGTCGTTGAGTGGTTTCAACGCGACAACCATTTGAATGGTTGTACAGTTCGGATTGGCAATAATACCTCTCGGACGGACTTTGGCATCGGCGGCATTTACTTCGGGAACCACCAACGGCACATCATTTTCCATACGAAATGCACTCGAATTGTCAATCATCACAGCTCCAAATTTGGTGATTGTTTCGGCATATTCTTTAGAGATTCCGGCACCGGCAGAAACAAAGGCAATGTCAATGCCTTTAAAGTCATCGTTATGAGTTAATTCTTTGACAACTATATGTTTACCTCGGAAGGTGTAAGAGGTTCCTGCACTGCGCGATGAGCCGAACAACAGAAGTTCGTCCATCGGAAAATCTCTCTCAGCAAGCACTTTCAGGAACTCTTGTCCCACTGCGCCGCTTGTGCCGACGATTGCTACCTTCATTTTTCGTAGAATGAATTGTGAAATTAAAAAATTGTTTGTACTTTTATCGTGTTTTCGAGCAGTTGATTGCTGCATAGAAAACGGTGCAAAATTACGCTATTTTACCGAAATAACAGTGCCCTATGAGAAAGATTACCACTTTTTTCTTGCTTTTTGTGTCGGTTTGTTCGTTTGCGCAATACACGGATACCTTCTCTGATGGTGATTTTACGAACAATCCCACATGGTCGGGGAATACCGATAAATTTATTGTAAATAGTTCGCAACAGTTGCAATTGAGTGCGTCGGCAGTGACTTCCACAGCCTATATCTCCACTCCTTCGGCGTCCATTAATAATGCTTCGTGGCAATTTTACCTCAAGGCCGGACTGCTGTTGACCAGTGGCAATTATGTGAATTATTATCTGGTTTCAAACAGTGCCGACCTCTCGGGTTCACTGAACGGCTATTACGTGATGGTGGGCAATACCAACAAAGAAGTGGCGCTCTACAAGCAAAGCGGCACCACCAAAACAAAGTTGGTAGCAGGAGTGGCTTCGCGCCTCCCGACAACGGGTAGTACTACCGAAATAACCGTGAAGGTGACACGCGATGCTGCCGGAAACTGGACGTTAACTTCCAAATTACCCACGGAAACAGCTTTTGTCACCGAAGGTACAGTGACCGATGCCACTTATTTTCAAAGCAATTATTCGGGAGTATATTGTAGTTATTCATCCACAAACAGTACAAAATATGCGTTTGATGACATTACCGTCACCGGCGATCCTTATGTGGATACTACGCCACCATCTATAACTTCGTACAATTTGTCGGGTAATAAAACTCTGGTGGTTAACTTCTCGGAACCGGTTACTTTGGCATCAGCTACTATTACAGTGCCTGCTGCATTGGGTAGTTACACACAGTCAATGTCGGGAAATACACTGACATTCACCTTTGCGAACGCTATTCCCAATTTCCAGACTTACGTCATTTCGTTGCTTAATGTGAAAGATTTGGCGGGCAATCTGTTGCCGAAAAGTGACTTGTCGTTTGGACTTTTCCCTGCCTCTTTTGGCGATTTGACGTTTAATGAAATAATGGCCGATCCTTCGCCGAAGGTTGGCTTGCCGGAGGTGGAATACATTGAGTTGTATAACCGACGCAATTTCCCTATCAGCCTGAGTGAATGGAAATTTTATTATGGATCGAAAGCCTATCCGATTACAAGCGGGCAAATTTCTGCCAACGGCTATCTGTTGCTTTGTGCGGCAAGTTCGGTAAGCGCTTTGTCGGGATACGGCACTTCGGCTACATTTAGCAGTTTCCCGGCGCTTTCGGGAACAGGACAATTGATTTATCTGACAAACGACAAAGACTCTTTAATCTCTTCTGTGAACTATAGCAATGCGTGGTATAAAAGTGATTTTAAGTCGAATGGAGGATGGTCGCTTGAGTGTATTGATAGTGAAAACCTTAGCGGGGCAGCCAATAACTGGATAGCATCCAACGATGTGTCGGGTGGTACGCCCGGACGAAAAAACTCCACGGTAGGTGTCGTTAACGATACCATTATGCCGCTTATTACCGCAGTTTCGTTTGCCTTGTCCGATACGTTGACACTACAATTTAATAAATCGATGCAGGTTTATGACCTTGCAAACAGTGCTCATTATCAAATTAGTAACGGAATAACAGTGACAAGTGTGAAGACAGATTTCCCGCAAGGACGTTGGGCTCAGCTTGTGTTGTCGGCTACACCTCAGGCGGGGACAATTTATCAGGTTGCGGTGAAAAACCTCAAAGATGTCAATCAGAATCTTCTCACACAAACAATGTCGTTTGGGCTTCCCGATAGCTGCACATATCGCGATTTGGTTATCAACGAAATACTCTCTCATCCCAAGTCGGGAGGTGTGACTTTTGTGGAGCTATACAACCGTTCGAAGAAAATTATTGATCTGAAGAGACTGTGGCTCAACCGTGTCAAATCGACCGGTGGTTTAGATGTCGGATATCCTATTACATCGCTTGGTCAACAAGTGCTTCCGGGTGAATATGTGGTGCTGACTACCTCGCAAAAAGGAGTGTGTGACTTTTACAACTGTAAGGACGAGAGCAAGTTTGTAGAGATGAGTAGTTTTGTGTCAATACCTAATTCATCGGGTAATGTGCTGCTAACCAATAGAGCAGGGGCAGTGATTGATTCGGTGGGTTATGATGAGAAACGACATGATGCAATGATTAACGACCCTGTAGGTGTTTCGTTTGAGCGGGTTAACCCTGACTGGTCGAGTACGGATATAAACAACTGGCACTCTTGCGCTTCTGATGCCGGATATGCTACTCCGGGCTACAAAAATTCTCAATATCGTGAACTGTCGGATGCGACAATCATTACAAAGAGTTTCTGGCTCGAAACGGAATCCTTTACTCCCGACAACGACGGGGTGGATGATTTACTCCTGATTCGCTATAAAATGCCAGACAACGGCTATTCGGCTACGTTGACCGTATATGATGCCACCGGACGAAAAATAAAACAACTTACCAACAATACTGTATTGGGCAGTGAGGGCGTATTGACCTGGAACGGAACTACCGATAGCGGCAAATTGGCGAATCCCGGAGTGTATGTGCTCTATGTCGATGCCGTGTCAGCGGCTGCAGGAAAACGCGAGCAGCAGAAAATTGCCTGTGTGGTGGCAGCGAAATAATAGACAATATATATCTGTATTTCAGTAAAATAACTAATCAAATTAAGTTAGACAATTAAGCATGTCAACATACATTAATGACTTTCACAGCAATAGATTTTGAAACGGCACATGCCCAATTCCCTTGCGAAATTGGGATTTGCAGGGTAGAAAACGGGATAATTCAAACCACCCAATCGTGGCTCATTCGTCCGGCGTGCTACCCGTATATGAACCCGTGGTGCCAGCAGGTGCATGGAATCAGCGCTCAGCAGCTACATGGTGAGCCCACTTTCGATGAACTTTGGAACGAGTTCCGCCCATTTATTGATGATACTCTTTTGATAGCGCACAATGCCGCTTTCGATATGGGAGTACTGCGCTCTGCACTTCGGTATTACGATCTTGCCACACCTTACAGCGATTACCTGTGTAGTGTGTCGCTTTCGCGAAAAGCATGGAAAGGACTCCCTTCGTATAAGCTAAATAACTTGTGCAATATGTTTCATATACACTTTCATCACCACCGTGCCGGAGCCGATGCGGAGGCTTGTGCAAAACTGGTATTGAAAATGGGAACCGATCTGGATGTAAGTTCTGTTAATGAATTGTCGGAAGGTTTGGGAGTGAAGATAAAACAGGTGTAAGAGGGTCGTAATGTGGATGTTGAGTTTTATACAATTCGCGGGTGTAATCTATGTGCGATGAAGATTTAACGTTATTGTCAGTGTAGTGACCTGCAGGTTAGCCCTGCTAATGCTTGCAGCTCACTCCTGCAGCCGCTTGCAGGCCACTCCTGCTAACGCTTGCAGGCCACCCCTGCTAACGCTTGCAGGCCACCCCTGCTAATGCTTGCAGGCCACCCCTGCTAATGCTTGCAGGCCACCCCTGCTAATGCTTGCAGTGATGCCCTGCTAAACAGGAGGTTGATTTATGTAATACTCAGCTTTGATTTCATGCTTGATATTTTGTAACACATGAAGTTGAGCCGTCTGTTAGCAAAGCTTACGAACAATGCAGCGGGACATCAGTTGTCGATTTACAAATCTCAATAAGAAAAATCTCACAGCAGGAGATTTTCATCATACGCTTTGATTTAAGTATTTATCTTGTGTGCGATTAACCGGAGCTTCCCTCGATAGTAGGTTTCAGATACTCTAAAGCGTCGGCTGTTTAGTAGAGTAACTATCTTATCTTTTTGTGCTTGGCAGTTACCTGTGTGGCATATTTCTTTACATAATCTCCTGCCGCCGTATTGCCCAAAGCTGCTGCTTTATTCCAGTCGGCCAGTGCCTCTTCTTTTTTGTTGGTTTTAATGTAGCAAATACCCCGATTCAATAAGGCGTTTGGTAAATCGGCTTTAATTTTCAGGGTGTTGTTTAAATCGGGAATGGCTAAATCGTATTGCTCCAGTTTCATATAACATACGGCGCGATTGAAATAATAAAGATGAAAGAAAGGTGAGTTTTCTCCGGCTTTGGCGTTAAACTTGATGGCGGAGTTATACTCTGCAATGGCATCTTTAAATTGGTTATTTAGCCGATAGCACTCTCCCAAAAAATAGCATATTTCATCATCCTCTTCAAATATTCTTGCTGCTTTTTTCAAATAAGCAATGGCGTTTTCCGAATGGTCGTTATTCATTATCGATGCTTTATAGAACTGCATATAGCTTGTGCGATAGACTGAGTCAATGGCGATTGCTTTCTTCAATAGCGGAATTGTCTCGCTATATTTCTTGTCTCCAATCAATTTTATAGCCTGATTGGTCAGTTTGATAGCGGCATTCCGGTCATCGACCGATACCACATATTCTTTTTGTTGACACAAAGCTGCAATGGGCAAGCTTACTAAAAAGCACAAAACTAATTTTTTGAACGTCATACTTATTTGATGGATAAAAGATTAAAACTGAAATTAGTTGTCTTAATGATTATAGTGGTTTGTATTTGCAAATATATATTTTTTCAACAAACCCACAAATAGCTGGTTAGATTTATTTTAAAGATTCGTTAAGTATGAAAGTTTTGCCCATAAAAAAGAGGAACACCGTTTCGGATATTCCTCTTTCATTGTGTGAGTTTAGTCACAAAAATTATATCATTTCAAAGCCGGTATAAGGCACCAATGCTTTCGGAATGCGGATGCCTTCGGGTGTTTGATTGTTTTCGAGCAATGCAGCTACTATGCGTGGCAAGGCCAATGCGCTGCCATTCAGTGTGTGGCAGAGTTGCGGCTTTTTATCTTCGCTTTTGAAACGACATTTCAACCGGTTGGCCTGATAACTCTCAAAGTTGGATACAGAACTTACTTCGAGCCAGCGTTGTTGTGCTGCCGAAAATACTTCAAAGTCGAAAGTAAGGGCTGAGGTGAAACTTGTATCGCCGCCACATAAGCGTAGAATTCGCCATGGCAGTTCCAGTTTTTCGACCAGTGATTGCACATAGTTTACCATTTCGGTCAACGATTCGTAGGAGTGTTCGGGAGTGTCAATGCGTACAATTTCCACCTTGTCGAACTGATGCAGACGGTTCAATCCGCGTACGTCTTTGCCATACGAACCGGCTTCGCGACGAAAACAAGCAGAATAGGCCGTGTTTTTGACCGGGAGTTCGCTCTCTTGTAAAATCACATCACGGTAGATGTTGGTGACGGGTACCTCTGCGGTAGGTATCAGGTATAAATCATCCACGTTGTCATGATACATTTGTCCTTCTTTGTCAGGCAATTGGCCTGTGCCATAACCCGAAGCGGCATTTACCACATAAGGTGGTTGTATTTCTAAGTATCCGGCATCGCGCGCATTGTCTAAAAAGAAGTTGATAAGCGCACGTTGCAGGCGGGCACCTTTGCCTTTATAGACCGGAAATCCGGCACCGGTTATTTTTACACCCAGTTCAAAGTCAATAAGGTCGTATTTTTTCGCTAACTCCCAGTGAGGAGCGGCATCGGCAGGCAGGTTGGGCATTGTACCTCCGCTGCGTTCCACCAAGTTATCTTCAGCACCTTTGCCTTCGGGAACAGACTCGTGAGGCACATTTGGGATGGTCACTAACAAATCATTCAGTTGCTTTTCGGTAGCATCGAGTTCTGAAGAGAGGGATTTCCCTGTCTCTTTCAAATCGGCTGTTTTTGCCTTTGCTTCGGCAGCTTCTGCTTGTTTGCCTTGTTTGAAGAGGTCACCGATAACTTTAGATAAGTTGTTCATTTCCGCCAAATTAGTATCGAGCGACACTTGCAGGCTACGACGTTTAGTATCCAGCTCCACTACTTGTCCGATGATTGCAGTACCATCGAAACGTTTCTTTGCCAAACGGCGAATTACTTCTTCTTTATTGTCGGTGATAAATTTGAGCGTCAACATAATTCACTAATTAATGATTGTCAATTTGTATCGTAAAACAGAATTACAAATGAGTGTTTTCGAAAAGCATGTACAAAGGTACGATTAATCTTGTATAGATTGAAGAGTTAAAACCCGGGATAATTTGGGTCGGGCAATTAAAAAAGCCTCTTCCATCGCCTTTTCGGAGGCTTGGAAGAGGCTTCAATGTCTTCGGTAACTGCTATTATTCAGCAGCAACAGCAGTTACGGCAGCAACTGGTTCTATCGAAACAAAAGACTTATTGTCTCTTCTTTTGCGGAAAACCACTTTGCCTGTTGCCAAAGCGAACAGAGTATGATCTTTTCCAAGACCTACGTTTTCGCCGGGATTGTGGACTGTACCACGTTGACGTACAAGGATGTTGCCGGCCTTAGCAAATTGGCCGCCAAAAATCTTCACACCAAGTCTTTTACTTTCGGATTCGCGGCCGTTTCTGGAACTACCCGCGCCTTTTTTATGTGCCATTATTGTTAAGTTTTATAAGTTATGCAACGATTTCTTTTACAAGTAGTTCGGTAAAAAATTGACGATGACCGTTCATCTTTTGATAATCTTTTCTTCTCTTCTTTTTGAAGACAAGTACTTTGTCACCTTTCAAGTGTCCTTTTACTTCGGTCACTATTTTTGCACCTTCTACCACCGGAGCACCAACGGCTACTTTACCGTCATTGTCTACCAATAATACTTTTTCAAACTCAATTTCGGTACCTGGTTCGATACCTTCCATACGATGAACAAACAGTTTTTGTCCGGCTTCCACCTTGAACTGTTGTCCCAAAATTTCAACAATTGCGTACATGTAATAAATTGTTTTTCAATTATATCAGGGAGGTGAGATGTTGCGTCGTTGCAACAGAGCTGCTTGGGGTACCCCGTCAGAAAAATCAGGATGCAAAGGTAATTATTTTTTTATTACGAACCAAGTAACCGACGCTTTTTTTAATGTGCTCATTATTATAGCGCTAAATAGTGACTGTTTTTCTTCATTTTTGTCATTTCCCGACCTGTTTTTTTCTTTTTTCAATGGCAAAAAGTCGTTACCTTTGTTTCCCCATACAAAACCTAATTTTTTACTTGATTATGGCAATTATAAAACCGTTTCGGGGCGTTCGTCCTCCGAAAGAATTAGTGGAACTAGTGGCTTCGCGCCCTTATGATGTCTTAAATTCGGAAGAAGCCAGAGCCGAAGCAGGTGACAACCAAAAATCACTCTATCATATCATTAAACCTGAAATCGATTTTCCGAAGGGAACTGATGAGCACGAGGAGAAAGTGTATGAAAAAGCAGCTGAAAACTTTCGTAAGTTTCAGGATAACGGTTGGTTGCTTCAGGATGGTAAAGATAGCTACTACGTGTATGCACAAACTATGAACGGGCGCACTCAATACGGGCTTTGCGTAGCTGCTTCGGTAGCCGATTACATGAACGGCAACATCAAAAAACATGAGCTGACCCGTCGCGATAAAGAAGAAGACCGCATGAAACATGTGCGGATCAACAATGCAAATATTGAGCCGGTATTTTTTGCCTATCCTCACAATGCCGAGTTGGATGCCATTGTAAGTAATATCACGGCCGGTAAACCTGAATATGATTTTGTGTCGTCCGATGGTTTTGGTCATCATTTTTGGTTGATTAATGATGCTGCTACCATTCAGCGAATTACCGATATTTTTGCTTCAATTCCTTCTTTGTATATTGCCGATGGTCACCATCGTAGCGCTGCGGCTGCTCTGGTAGGCGACGAAAAACGCCGTCAAAACCCGAATCATCGCGGCGACGAGGAGTACAACTACTTTTTGGCAGTGTGTTTCCCTGATAACCAGCTCAATATCATTGACTACAACCGAGTGGTGAAAGATTTGAACGGCTTAACCGATGAGCAGTTTTTGACGGCGCTTGCCAAAAATTTTACATTGGAAGAAAAAGGAGCTGAAATTTATCGTCCCGTTGCTTTGCACAATTTTTCCATCTATCTGTCTGGTAAATGGTATTCGCTCACTGCAAAGCCGGATACTTACAACGACAATGACCCAATCGGAGTGTTGGATGTGACTATTTCGTCGAATCTTATTCTGGATGAAGTGCTTGGAATTAAAGATTTACGCTCCGACAAGCGCATCGACTTTGTGGGCGGTATTCGTGGCCTTGGAGAGCTGAAACAACGTGTGGACAGTGGCGAGATGAAAGTGGCGCTGGCTCTTTATCCAGTGTCAATGAAGCAGTTAATTGATATTGCCGATAGTGATAATATTATGCCTCCAAAAACCACATGGTTCGAACCCAAGCTTCGCTCAGGATTGGTGATTCACAAACTTGATTAACCGATTTGTTGCATTGCTATACAAATAAAAAAGCCGCAGAAACAAATGTTTTTGCGGCTTTTTCTATGCTGTTGCTTGTTTATTGTCGGATAGTAATTCTGTAGGTTTGTTCTCCTACTTTCACAATGTAATAACCTACAGGCAAATCAAGAAGTATTTCTTGCCGCGGTAAGGTGATTTTACGTTCAGTCACTTTCACTCCCACCAGGCTGTAAATTTTTAATGTAGCATTATACGGAGCGTTGATAACCGTCAGTTTATTCTCGGATACAATGAGAGTTGCGCGCTGGATAGTTTCCTGCGTGTCACGGTTTGCTGAATTTTGTGAATGCAAATTGTTGGTAATCAGCAAGAAAAGAAAAAATAAAAAAAGTGTATAGTAATTCCTCATCTCTCCGGTATTTTCCACAAAAATAACTGTTTTTTGGCGAAAAGATACTGCTAAGGAGAAATAAATATTCTGTTAATGGAGAGACGAGAGGAGTTGTTTAGCATTTTCGATAGCAGCCTGAGTCACAGACTCACCGCTAAGCATGGCGGCAATTTCGCTAACTCTCTCATCTTTTGACAGTTGTTTGATGGAGGTTTCGGATGTTAAGCCGCTGTTGTCTTTGTAAACTTTGTAATGAGTGCTCCCTTTTGCCGCAATCTGAGGCAGGTGAGTAATGGCAATGACCTGCATATATTCTCCTAAATCTTTCATAATAAGCGACATGGCATTGGCTACTTCGCCCGAAATCCCCATATCGATTTCATCAAAAATAATGGTTGGAAGTGATTTTGCGCTGGCAATCAGTGATTTGAGACTTATCATAACACGCGATATTTCACCTCCGGAAGCAATTTGAGCTACAGGTTGCGGAGCACTGTTTTTGTTGGCAGAGAAGTAAAATTGGATGTCGTCTTTCCCGTTCAGAGTCCATTCGGAGCGGGGAGTAAGTCGTACTTCAAAGCGTATTTCAGGCATTCCGAGTTGTTTAAGTTGAGATGATAAATGCTTCTCTATCAAAGGAAAAGATTTTTTCCGGCAGTCAGTGAGAGTCTGTCCGGCTTGTTCCATTGCTAAGCGAAGCTGCTGTTCTTCTTTTTCCATTCGAAGAATGTCATCATCGAGCGATTCAATCAGATGCAACTGTTCTCCTAATTGGTCACGAAGGATAATCAGCTCTTCCAGCGTATTTACACGATGCTTTTGCTCAAGAGAATAGAGCAAGTCGAGCCGCTGTTTTACCAGTTCCGTACGTGCAGGGTCAACGTCAATGCCCTCCTGCGAACGGTGGATTTCGTCAGAAATATCCTTCAGCTCAATGGTGCATGATTCGAGTCGTTGCTGCCATTCTTGAGCTTTCGGGAAAAGTTTTTCGGCATGTCGCAAGGCAATTTCTGCTTCTTTGAGCACTACGAGTGCCGAACCGCTTTCGTTATCAATAAGAAGCGCTGCTTTCGAAAGTTCAGTTTTTATCTCTTCGGCATGAGTCAGTAGCTGGACTTCTTGTTCGAGTTGTTCTTGTTCTCCTTCACTAAGTTGTGATTCATTGAGTTGAGAGAACTGAAATTGCAAAAAATCGCTTTCTGCTTTTTGTTGTTGCGCGGTAGCACGAAGGTCGGCTAAGGTCTGACGGCAGTTGCGGTAAGCCCTAAAATGGTGCTGATACTGAAGCAGCGGTTCCTGCGATTTGGCAATAGCATCGACCACCTGCAATTGAAACGCATCGTGTGCCAACAGCAGGTTTTGATGTTGCGAATGTATGTCAATAAGCTGTTCGCCAAGCTCTTTCAACTGTTGCAATCCGGCGGGTGTGTCATTGATAAAAGAGCGCGATTTTCCGTTGGCCGAAATTTCACGGCGTATCAGACAGTGGTCGTCGTAGTCGAGGTCATTATCGGCAAAAAAAGTTTCTAAGTGGTAATTACCTATACGAAAAACTCCTTCAATTACACATTTCGCTTCACCTTCTTTGATGGTTCGCGAGTCGGCACGTTGACCCAGAATTAACCCCAATGCACCGAGAATAATCGATTTTCCGGCGCCGGTCTCCCCTGTGATGACCGAAAAAC
>Ga0302272_1001199_pt1 | contig 11748 bp, 7 predicted proteins | sample III_Bog_N1_2_FD_198772 | JGI IMG/M metagenome (GOLD analysis project Ga0302272, IMG submission 198772) | Peat permafrost microbial communities from Stordalen Mire near Abisko, Sweden - III_Bog_N1_2 | ecosystem: Environmental > Terrestrial > Soil > Wetlands > Peat | place: Sweden: Abisko...
GACAGTATTGAAGTTCGTGTTGGCGCTTCTTCAGCAGACATTAAGATGAAACAGGTGCTAAAAGTTGAGTGAGAGAATTATGGTTTATACTTACAATTTGTGAAATATTAGGAGCGGTAGCGCACAAAATAATAAAAACTGAATTTATGGAAAAGCCAATACAACCACAAGCCAGTTACCAAGGTCTGGTTACCACCATTTCGCAAACTTTTGAGCAAGGTCGAGGAATGGCGGCTCGTGCTATTAACACGCAATTGTTGCAAACCTATTGGCAAATTGGACAATATATTGTAGAATACCAGCAAAACGGGAACGACCGGGCAACTTACGGCAAGGCGCTTCTTGAAAACCTTGCTCGCGATTTGAGTAACCTTAACGGTAAGGGTTTTAGTAGGTCTAACCTAAACAATATGAGAATGTTTTATCAGCTTTATCCAATTTGTGAGAAGGCTTCTCACAAATTGAGTTGGTCTCATTATGTCGAGCTAATTAAAGTTGACGATGAGCTTGAACGTTCTTTTTACGAAAAGCAAGCAATTCACGAAAATTGGTCTGTTCCCGAATTGAAACGCCAAAAGCAAGCATCGTTATTCCTAAGACTGGCAGCATCAAAAGACAAAGAAGGAATCCTTAAATTATCACAACTTGGTCATATTGTGGAGCATCCTGCCGATTTAATTCGAGAACCTTATGTGTTGGAATTTTTAAAAATACCAGAACCGTACTATACCAGCGAGAGTAACCTGGAAGCCCGAATTATTGACAACCTGCAACACTTCCTGTTAGAATTGGGCAAGGGCTTCGCCTTTATTGGTCGCCAGTATCGCATTACACTTGCAAATCGCCATCATTATGTCGATTTGGTTTTCTACCACCGCATTCTCAAATGTTTTGTGCTTATCGACCTTAAAAAAGAAACCGCCGGATACGAAGATATTGGTCAAATGAACATGTATCTTGGTTATTTCGAAAACGAAGAGAACACTGAAGGCGACAATCCTCCTATTGGCATTGTGCTGGCCCGCGAAAAAGACGAACTGCAAATTAAATATGCCATGCACAACGTAGGTTCTCAGTTGTATGTCAGCAAGTACCAATTATATTTGCCAAACGAACAGGAATTAAGAAATGAAATTGAACGTATTTATAACGATGACGTCAATTGACCGTTAATGAGTTACGCAGATACATTTTTTATACACAAACATCGGGTTCCATCATTCAGAACGATAACGTACAAATTAAGATTAGCTGAAAATGAGAGATATATTAAAATACGCTTTATTACTAACGATAATATTCGGATGCATTGGAGAACATAGAACGATAGATTATTTTGGACAAAATCCGCCCCTTGATAGCCCACAGATATTTGCTCCTGATGTAGTTTCGGTAAAAAACAGATTAGATTATGGAATATCATTCTCGCCCGATGGCCAGGAATTAGCCTTTGGAATCCTTGATATTCGCGATGAAAGCGGGCAGATTTATTATTCAAAAAAATTCAGGAATACTTGGTCGAAACCTGAATTGGCCAGTTTCTTAGGCACTCGAAGTATGTTTCTTCCATTTTTTACTCCCGACGGTAAATCGTTATTATATACTCAAACTCAACCCGAATGTGCGACTTATATGACTGATATTTGGATGGTTAATAAAACTCCCGAAGGATGGGACAAACCCATCAAACTGCCTGAACCGATTAATTCTGATACCAGGGAGGGTAGTGTTTGTATGACTTTGGATAAAACTTTGTATTTTTCATCCGGCAGAAATTGTTCCGGTGTAGCAAACTGTCCTGCTAAAATATTTTATTCAAAGCTATTGAATGGTAATTACTTAACTGCTGAAAATGCGGTTCAATTAAACATTCAGGGCGACAATGAAAGCATATATGTTTCAGCAGATGAGAGTTTCGCAATTTTGAGCAATGTAACGAAAAATGAAACAAATTCAGATTTATACCTAAGTTATCGTAATGCAAACAATGAATGGAATCAACCTCAAAAATTGGATTCAACAATCAATACAAAAGATTGGGAGTTGCGACCATTTGTTTCTCCTGACAAAAAATACCTGTTCTTCACGCGAATGCGTTTTGGCAAACAAGGTGTGGTTGAATCTGATATTTATTGGGTGAGTACGAAGAATATTCTTAAATAGATATAATCGTAATCAATTAGATACTAAACTAATACAGCCTAAAATGAAAAATAAAATTTTTGGATTACTGATTGTGTTATTCCTGAGTCCAGGACTACTCAGTGCACAGAAAAGCAAGGTTTTTGAGCTTAAATCTCCGGACAACAAAATCGCTCTAAAGCTTGAAGTTGGAGCTAAAATGCTTTGGTCTGTTCAGCACGATGGTCAGCAGATAATTGCACCGTCAGATATTTCGCTTCAGCTGGAAAGTGGCGAAGTACTGGGCGATCAAGCGAAAATCAGTTCATCAAAAACCGAAAAGGCAGATCAGGTAATTACCGCCATCAATTATAAAAAAGCGAGCATTCCTGATCAGTACAATCAATTGACTGTTAATTGCAAAGGCGATTATAGTGTGATTTTCAGGATTTACAACGATGGAGTTGCTTACCGCTTTTCAATGAAGAAAAAAGGTGAAGTCATTGTGAAAAACGAAGAAGCCAACTTCAATTTCACCAACGATTACAAGGCTTTTGTTCCGTATATGTGGGATTACCGGGGTGGTGTAAAATTCAACCATTCGTTTGAAGCGCTTTACAAAGAGATCAACATTTCGAAATTCGCCACCGATTCGCTGGCTTTTTTGCCGCTGTTAGTCGATGTCGGCAACAATAAAAAAGCAGTAATCCTTGAAGCCGATCTGGAAGATTATCCGGGTATGTACCTGAATATGAATTCAACCAAAAAAGGATTTATGGGCGTTTATGCACAATATGCGCTGGAAACTAAGTTGGGCGGCTACCAGGGCATGAACCTGATTCCAACCAAACGGGCCGATTACATTGCCAAAACCAACGGAACCCGAAATTTCCCGTGGCGTGCAGTTGTGATCAGCGCGCAGGATAAGGATTTGCTGAACAACGACATGGTGCAAAAACTGGCTTCGCCTTCAAAAATTGCTGACCCATCTTGGATCAAACCCGGACTGGTTGCATGGGATTGGTGGAGCGACTGGAATATTTCGCATGTCGATTTCAAGGCCGGCTACAACACAACAACTTACAAATACTACATCGACTTTGCAGCAGCTAACAAATTGGAATACATCGTTATGGACTGGGGCTGGTCGAGCCATACCGACATATTAAATGTGATAGCTCCCGACATTAATATTCAGGAAATAGTTGACTACGGAAAGCAAAAAGGAGTTGGCGTGGTTCTTTGGGCTTCGTGGTATGCAGTTCAAACTGAAATGGATCAGGCATTTCCGAAGTATGCTAAAATGGGTGTGAAAGGTTTTAAGATTGACTTTATCGACCGCGATGACCAGCTAGCAGTATCATCACTTTACGAAATTGCTAAAAAAGCGGCTGAATATCAGTTGATTGTTGATTATCATGGCGCATTCAAACCTACCGGACTTCAACGTACTTACCCGAATGTAGTTGGTTATGAAGGTGTGAAGGGTTTGGAAAACTACAAATGGGCTACCGAAGATCAACCTCGTTATACGGTTAGCATTCCGTTTATCCGGATGATGGCCGGCCCGATGGATTATACGCCGGGAGCAATGCGCAATACTAACAAAGCAAATTATCGGCCAATTGATGCTTTTCCGATGAGCATGGGAACCCGCTGCAACCAATTAGCTATGTATGTGATGTTTGAAGCGCCTTTCCAGATGTTGGCCGATAATCCGACAACTTATATGAAAGAGCAGGAATGTACCGATTTCATTGCCAAAGTTCCGACAACTACGGATGAAACAGTTGCGCTTGACGGAAAAGTTGGTGAATATGCCGCTATCGCCCGCAAAAAAGGCGAAATATGGTTTGTAGGCACCATGACCAATTGGACTCCTCGCGAATTGACGCTCGATTTTTCATTTTTGGGTGCCGGAACTTATCAGGCAACCATTTTCAAAGATGGGTTCAATGCCGACCGTGATGCGACCGATTACAAGAAGGAAGTTGTGAAAATTTCTTCAGGAAATAAACTGAAAATACAGTTGGCTCCGGGCGGTGGCTGGGCTGCCAGAATTGAAAAAACCAACTAAAAATCAACACAATATGAAAAAAGTCCTGATCGTTTTAGGCCTATTATTTCTGATATTTACTGTTTCAAAGGTATCTGGTCAGCAAAAAAACAAATTTATCAGAGTTGAAAAAGGGCATTTCATCCGCGACGGAAAACCTTATTTCTACATCGGCGCCAATTATTGGTATGGTGGCATCCTGGGTTCACCGGGCAAAGAAGGCAACCGCCAACGCCTGATTGAAGAGCTCGACCTGATGAAAGCAAACGGCATCGACAACCTGCGTGTATTGGCAGGAGCAGAAGGCCCCGATAATGAGCCACGTAGGGTAAGTCCGGCTTTGCAGGTTTCTCCGGGCGTGTACAATCAGGAATTGCTTGCCGGATTGGATTTTTTACTGTCAGAGATGGCCAAACGGAAAATGGTGGCCGTTCTGTATCTCAACAATGCCTGGGAATGGTCGGGCGGATTCTCACAATATGTTTCGTGGAGCGAGAAAAAACCGATTCCTTATCCTGAAGTTGCCGGTCACACCTGGGGCGAATTTATGGCGTTTTCCGGAACCTTTCAACATTGTTCCGAAGGCAAAGAGATGTTCCGCAAACACATTAAATTTATGTTGAGCCGCACCAACCAAATCACCGGCGTTGCCTATTCGAAAGATCCGACCATCATGACCTGGGAGCTGGCTAACGAGCCACGTGCCTTTTCGGACGCCAATAAAGTTCCTTTTCTGAATTGGGTGAACGAAACCGCGGCTTACATCAAATCGCTCGATCCGAATCACCTTGTTACTACCGGAACTGAAGGAAGTTGGGGCTGCGAAAACGATATTGATCTGTTTGAAAAAATCCACACTTCGAAGGATGTCGATTACATGACGGTACATATCTGGCCTTACAATTGGAGCTGGTTAAATGCAAAGGACATGCAAGGCACGATGAGCAAAGCGATTGAAAATACCGGAAAGTATATTGACGAACATTTGGTGGTTGCGCACAAACTGAACAAGCCTTTGGTGTTCGAAGAATTTGGATTGCCACGCGACGGATTTGTATTTACGCCTGGTTCTCCGGTAACATTGCGCGATCAGTATTATGAATTTTCATTTGGCCGTGTTCTCGAAAGCATTAAAAAGAAAGACATGATGGCTGGAGTTAACTTCTGGGCATTCAGCGGAACCGGAAAACCGAACCCTGCAAGGGAAAAAAATATGTGGAAATCGGGCGACGATTATCTGGGCGATCCTCCTCAGGAAGCTCAGGGTCTGAATTCGGTTTTCAGCAGCGACCCAACCATGCTGATTGTCAAAAAGTATAATGAATTGATAAAGAAAGAGGTTAAGTAAGCAACGACAAACATCCCAAAATGATCAAAAAAATCTTTTTTCTGGCATTGTTCCTGATTCTGGGAATAATGCAATCATTCTCGCAAAGTGAATCGAAGCCATCGGGTCGCGAACACTTGCTGATGGATTTCGGCTGGAAATTTAACCACGGACAATGGGGCAATTTCGAAAACGATTTCTACAGCGGAACGGGCTATTTCAGCTATTTCGCAAAAAGCGGTTATGGCGATGGCCCTGCCTCTTCCAATTTCGATGATCGTGCCTGGCGTTCGTTGGATTTGCCGCACGATTGGGCGGTTGAAGAGCCTTTCTCCGGAAGTGCAAGCCACAGTCACGGTTACAAAACTGTTGGCTGGAAATATCCTGAAAATAGTGTTGGCTGGTACCGGAAATCTTTCGATATTCCGGAGTCTGATCTTGGTCGAAAAATCAGCGTTCAGTTCGACGGTGTTTTTCGCAATTCAATTGTTTGGGTCAATGGTTTTTACCTTGGGCACGAGCAAAGTGGTTATGCCGGATTTGAATACGATGTTACTGATTATCTGAACTATGGCGGAAATAACGTGATTACTGTCCGGGTTGATGCTGCAATTGAAGAAGGCTGGTTTTACGAAGGTGCTGGTATTTACCGCCACGTTTGGCTAAACAAAACAAACCCCTTACGAATTGGCCAATACGGAATTTTTGCTTCTTCTGAATTGGAAGGTCAAAATGCCATTGTGACTGCCCGTGCGACCATTAACAACGACGGAAAAACGGCTGAAAATTTTAAAATCGAACAGACAATTGTTGATGCAAAAGGTAATACGATTGCCTCCGGAACTGTTGACAAACTTAGCCTGAAACCAACTGTTTCGAAGGAATATTTCTGCAAAATAAAAGTAACCAATCCAAGTTTGTGGTCGCCCGATTCGCCTTATTTGTATCAGTTGAAAACCCAAATTTATTCTGGCGTAAATATTGTTGATCAGCAGGTTACTAACTTCGGAATCCGCACCATTCGTTTCGATGCGCACGAAGGTTTTTTCCTGAATGGCAAGCATCTGAAACTAGTCGGAAGCAACAACCACCAGGATCATCCCGGAGTTGGATGTGCCATTCCTGATGCGCTTCAGGAATTTCGTATTGCCCGCCTGAAAGAAATGGGTAGCAATGCTTACCGCTGTTCTCATAATCCGCCAACCCCGGAATTACTGGATGCTTGTGACAAACTTGGAATGCTGGTACTTGTCGAAAACCGTTTGCAGGGCGTTAACCAGGAACATTTTGATTTGCTGAAACGGATGATGATGCGCGACCGCAACCATCCAAGCGTGATCGCATGGTCGTTGGGCAACGAGGAATGGGCAATCGAAAGTAACATCAAAGGCGCCCGGATCACAGAAACCCAGCAGCGCTATGCGCAAACACTCGATTCAACCCGTCGTTTCACAGTTGCTGTGAGTGGCGGTTGTGGAAACGGTTCATCTAAAACGGTTGACGTAATGGGTTTCAACTATTTGACTCAATGTAATATTGACGATTATCATACAAAAAATCCTGATCAACCAAGCTGGGGAACTGAAGAAACTTCTGGTTGTGGCACCCGTGGTATTTACGAAGACGATAAAGCTAACGGACACATGATTCAAATGGATCGCACTACTGGTGGATCATCTATCGAAACCGGATGGAAATTTTACGACGAACGTTCCTGGCTTGCCGGGTTATTCTATTGGACTGGCTTCGATTACAAAGGCGAACCAAATCCGCTTTCGTGGCCGGCTGTAAGTTCCGAATTCGGTATCTTGGATGCCTGTGGTTTCCCGAAAGATTCATATTTCTACCTGAAATCGTGGTGGACCAGCGAACCTGTTCTTCATCTGTTGCCTCACTGGAACTGGAAAGGCAAAGAAGGCAAGGAAATCAGCGTGTGGGCATACAGCAATTGCGAGCAAGTCGAACTTTTCCTGAACAAAAAGAGCCTGGGGAAAAAGCCAATGCCAAAGAACGGACATATTGAATGGACCGTGAAATATACACCCGGAACGTTGATGGCCAAAGGATTCAAAAAAGGAAAAGAAATCATTAAAACTCAGGTTGAAACAACCGGCAATTCGGCTGCTATTCAGTTAATTGCCGACAGAAGCACGATCAAAGCCGATGGCGAAGACGTTTCGGTGATTACCGTTCGCATCAACGATGCCAAAGGTTTGAACGTTCCAACTGCCAATGACGAAGTTACTTTCAGTTTGGAAGGTCCGGGGAAAATTATTGGTGTTGGAAATGGCGATCCGGCCAGCCACGAACCCGATAAATTTATTGAAAGCGTATCATCAGTTAAGTTTTCACGAATGCAGGAATTGGTTCTGAAAAGCCTGGATTCATGGCCATCTGTAGCTGTGACCACCAACGAGGCCGACTGGAAACCAGCTTTCAGGAGCAATCGTGGCGACGACTGGAAAGTTTATAAAGATTCGCTGATTGCTGTACGTGGGGCTTTCGATCTTCCGGATTTGACAAGTCAAACCATTGTAAATCTTTTCTCTAAGAGTATTGTCAATAACCAGTCGATTTACATCAATGGACATTTGGTCGCTTCGAATATCAGGCGCAATGATCCACAGTCGTTTAAACTCGACCTGACTACTCTCCGGAAAGGTAAAAATGAATATGTGGTGGTCGGAAAACGGTTCAGGAAACGATCGGAATGGGACGAACCCAATACTAATCCGGGCGTCGTTCAGGTAATTGTTCCAGCGGAACCGTGGAAACGCAAAGCATTCAATGGCTTGGCGCAAGTAATCGTTCAATCATCGAAACAAGCTGGCGAAATTACTTTGAAAGCAACTTCTGATGGATTGACATCGGCAACAGTGAAAATCACATCAAATTCAGTAGTTCCAAGGCCAACAAACGAAAACCTAACGAAATAGAAAAATCCTCAAACGATCTGCTTTTCATGAAAAATCAAATTTAACCCACAAAATGCAGTCGATTGGATTATTCTGGTACATTTGAAATTCAACCCAAACATTCAGGTTTTTTTCTGAAATAAATCAGTTTCTTAAAAGCCCTTCAAATCCAGGTTGGCGCTTTCGATCATGGTGACCCATTTGCCCATCTTTTTCTGAATAATTCGGAAATGATGCTGATCTTCAGGAGTGACGAAGGATATAGCTTCACCGGGATTTTCGGCACGTCCGGTTCGTCCGATTCGGTGAATGTAATCTTTTGGCGAGCGCGGTAACTCATAGTTGATTACGCAGGGCAAAAACTCTATGTCGATGCCACGAGCCAGCAAATCGGTAGTCACCAGCACCCGAAGTTCGCCCGACTTAAATTCCTGCAATGCTTCTGTCCGGGCACCCTGGCTCTTTTTACTGTGGATCGAAAGAGCATCGATTCCATTTTTGCAGAGTTTATCGGCCACGTTATCAGCCTGAAATGTTGAAGAGGTGAAAACCAACACTTGCTTTAAGTCGTTGTTTTTGATGATGTAACGTAATAATGGGCCTTTCTTTTCGAGTGTGACGAAATAGCCCGTCTGTTCGATTAAATCGATGTTGTCTTTCTCCGGTTCGATCTTTATCACCACCGGATCGTGAAGGATTATCTGATTGATGTCAGCAAGCTTATCGCTCAGAGTGGCCGAAAATAAAAGGTTCTGGCGCTTTTGGGGCAACAGGTCAACGATCCGTTTCATCTCTTCCTGAAAACCCAGGTTGAGCATTTTATCGGCTTCGTCCAACACCAGGGTATCGATTTCGGATAAGTGAACCGCGTTCGATTCAACCAATTCGAGCAACCGCCCGGGCGTAGCAATTAAAACCTGAACACCTTGCATACCCATCATTTGCGGGTTGATCGAAACACCGCCAAAAACAGCCAAGGTTTTGATCCGCTCCGGAAGCGCTGAACCAAAAAGCCGGAATACTTTTTCGACCTGAGCGGCAAGTTCGCGCGTTGGCACCAACACCAAAACCTTGACATACCTGTTTTTTGCGGTCGATTGGCCCTGCAGATTTGTTAAGATGGGCAACACATAGCTGGCCGTTTTACCTGAGCCGGTTTGAGCGATGCCTAAAACATCTTTTCGTTGCAGAATGGCTGGTATAGCCTCTTGCTGAATGGGATATGGCTGGGTGTAATTCTGGGCAGCCAAAACTCTTAAGATTGCGGGCGATAAACCGAAAGATGAAAAGGGCATGAGATTGAAGATATGTTTCAGGAGGCAAAGATAGAGGAATATAGTTTTTAAAGTATGGGAAATCTGGATGTCAAATCAAGAATCTGGTATCTATTTTTATCTATAAAATATCTATTCTTTATTTAGCTTTATGGTTGGTTTTGGTACAAAGTCATAGGGCAGCAAATCTGCAATTCGATAAAAGGAAATGTCTCCACTCCACGATATGCTATAACAATCAGGATAATAGCCGTTTTTATAAACATGTATGGTATCTGTAAACGCAATTCTACTTGTATATGTGTTTGGACGATAGATATTGGGATGCTTAAAAAGCTCCGGATGGTTATCGGCATAACTTATAAAAATGGGATAAAAATGATACAAAGTCATGCTATCAGTGTTTAAAGCGAAACGTAATTCTTTCTCGTGAATAGAATGTGTTAATATTTCTCTACCGCATGAATCCAATTCGATATTGCACATTTCAAAATTTCCCTCCCTTACTGAATCGGCAAATAATGCCCTCAGAAAATGCATTCTGGAACCATAATAAGCAATCAACCGATTACGATTTGTCATGGAGTTTTTTCTTTTTTGATTGGAAATATCCTGAAAGTAATAATTACCAGAAAACCGTAAATGCTTGGTATTGAAGTTATAACTGAAGTTCTTAAGATCGTAGATAATCTTATATTCTAATGCGGAATTGGTAATTATCAATGGATTAACCGAATAGGCTATCAATTCAACTCCATTAGATTTTCGGTAAACAACCAGATCTTTCGGATTTTCTATCGTGCAATAGGGCGAGTTATCTGTTATCCCAATAAAACATTTCTCAAATTGATCATAGTTTTCCCGACGATTTTTATCCTTGCCTTTTACAGTTATTTCACTGATCAAAAAAGTACGTTTGCTTAGTTTGAAATTTATTTTTTGATTGCCAGATTCTGTCGTTATTATCTGTGAATGAGATTTATAACCAACACAAGAGGTAATCAATTCATACCTGCCAGCCTGATGAATGGACAACGAATAAAATCCTTTCGGATTTGCCAAAACACCTGCTGTTGTTTTTGATAAATAGACACAAGTATTGGGTATTGGAACATTTAACGAGTCAGTAACGAACCCTGATATTATAGTTTGAGCCTGAACTCCAAGATGCAAAAGAAAAAGAAAGAAAATTAACCAGGCAATAGTCTTCATCTTTTCAGGATTAATTGATTACTTTTAGTAAGAGCGAATAAAAAGGGGAAACATAACAATAATCACACCAAAACAATATGTTTTAATGATTACTTTCAGTCAAAAAAAGGATGGAATTTTCATTCCACCCTTTCGTATTTTATTGAAAAAGATTTTTATCTGAAAAGCTTTAAATAATTATCAAACACATACATGCGCCCTCTTTGTCCTCCGGTAAATTCTCTAAGTATTTCAATGCGCTCCAACTCTGAAATGAGTTTGTAAGCCGAAGGCATTGATATTTCAGCTATTTCGCTTACTTTTTCAACTTTAATTACGGGTCGCTGATATAGATAATTGGTGACTTTCTGTGCATTTGCCGCCCTACTTCCTAAACTTTGAATTTTCAGATCGTTTTGTTTTTGCAATTGCAATATTCCGTCGAAAGTTGAAATCCCTTTTTTCGCTGTTTCAATGATTCCAACCAGGAAAAATTTAAACCATTGGGCAATATCGTTTTTTGTTCTTATATTCATCAGATTCTCGTAATACAATGCTCGGTTATTCTCCATAAAATCAGATAAATACAAAATCGGTTTTTTTAAAATCTTCTTATCTACCAAATAAAGTGGAATCAATAAACGACCGACCCGGCCATTGCCGTCGAGAAAGGGGTGAATTGTTTCAAATTGGTAATGAACTAACGCAATCTTCAGTAATTCAGGAATGAAGATCTTTTCGTTGTGTAGAAATTTCTCGATATCGTTCATCAACTCAGGAACAGAAGTATGCACTGGAGGAATGAAAAGTGCATCATTCAGGGTTGCGCCGCCAATCCAATTCTGACTGATTCTGAATTCTCCC
>Ga0302272_1001203_pt1 | contig 11741 bp, 16 predicted proteins | sample III_Bog_N1_2_FD_198772 | JGI IMG/M metagenome (GOLD analysis project Ga0302272, IMG submission 198772) | Peat permafrost microbial communities from Stordalen Mire near Abisko, Sweden - III_Bog_N1_2 | ecosystem: Environmental > Terrestrial > Soil > Wetlands > Peat | place: Sweden: Abisko...
GTTGCACTGTTTCTTCCGAGGTTCTTTCGTTCGCTCTTTCCGGAATAACCGCGATTGTCGCAGGAAAGTCGGAAGATGGATTCAAGGATATTCTTCGTTCGGCACAGAAAACGCCGGCTTTTCTTGCAAACGAAAAAGCGTCTGCGGCTGTTGGTGTTCTTATCGAGAACTTCAACCATGCATCGTTCACTTCGTATCTTTGCCAGGCTACAAAGAAGCTGTCTGAATAATCTGCTGATCGCGCATGTTAACTTCATGCGCGATCTTATGCTGAACAGCGGAATAAATGTTAGATGGACATTCCGCAGGATAATCCCTGCGGAATTATACCTGACGAAATGCCAAAGGAGAAAGAAGATGGCTGATAATGAATATCACAAATGCAACAAAGAACAGGGTTTTTGCAAAACCTTTGTTGATCGAATGGAAATGGCCTGTTTCCACGGAAAAGGCTTTGTGCCTTTAACCGCTATCGATGGAAGTGCCATTGTTGGGAATGGCATGGCAATAAAAACGCTCGGCATGATGTATAAAACCAGCGCAACAGATCGCGGGCTCATGCTTAATTATTGCCCATTTTGTGGAGAGAAAATCGATTGGTTCCGCGAAGGTCGTGAAGAGAAAGAGGATCTAACAACAGCTTCAACCTGACTCCGGGCAAGCCCGTCGCAGGTTAAGCAAATGTTGGGCTGACTAACCACCGCCAAACAAGTTTAGCGGATGGTTCGCAAAAGGAGAAAGAGATGACTATCGGGTCAAAAGAGCATTACGAAATAATGAAACAATTCGAGCGCGATTTTAAGTATTTACCTTTAACAAAAGAGCAAGATAAAGATCTGTGGAAGATAGGTGCTGTTTACAAAAACGGACAAACTAACGACCTTTTTAAGGCTTTTAGAATAGGTTATTCTTTTGGTATAAAAACAATGGAGATGGAATTAAATGGATAATAATTACTTACAGATTGAATCAAGCCAAAGACAGCATAACGAATCGATGGAACACGAATGTAGGTATCGTTCCGCTCAGATTGCCGAAGAACTCGCTTTATTTTCGACTCTTAAACCTTCTATTCAAAAAGATGGAAACCAATGGTGTGTCCTGCTTGGAGACAATCTACAAGAAGGAGTAGCTTCTTTTGGAAAATCACCTCTTGAAGCAATTCGCAATTTTAACGCCGAAATGAACAAAGAAGCCCAACAACTTATTCCACCTGACAAACAGTAGTTTGCAGGTGAACAAAATGTTAGATGGACGGCAAAAGGCATAAGCCAAATGCGCTTATGCCTACAAACCGCAAAGGAGAAAAGAATTGGAAGCAATCATTCAAGAGAAGATCGAACGTGTTTTTGATATGTTCGAGGGTTCTTTTATTCACAACGATGAAGAATTGATACTCCATAAAAAATGGAATGTATATTTCCGTTTGCCCGATGTAAAAACCGGAGATGAGTTTGACTACAAGCTATTGTCTTATCTGTCATTTTACACGGCAAGCAACCACTTCAAGAAATCGTCGGCTCAATACAAATGGGCAACGGATAGAATTGCCAGATGGTTCCGCAAAGATTTTTCATATGAAGATTTTCAGCTCATATACCAAAAACTCGGATGCGGCGCAAACAGGGAAACGGGCGTAAACTTTATAAAAGCAGGTTTCGACATGAACTTGCTGAAAGAAAAAGACGTATAACAACTGCTTCAACCTGACGCAGTAGCGCAGGTTAAGCAAATGTTAGAACGACGGACAGCCGCCTTCAATAAATCGAAGGCGGACAAGTTGCGGTAAGAAAAAGGAGAAATCATGAAGTAAGCGTTTTTGATTATTGTGGTTTTCGTCGTTCTGCTTACCTCTTGCGCACCGAAAATAAAAGAAGGCGAAGTATACGACAAGGATTATAACCCGGCGCATACATCGGTAATTTTGATGCCAATTGTTCACTCGGCTGGTAAAACTACATTTACCACGCTTGTACCGATGTGTTTTATCTATCCCGAAGCTTGGTATATCAGCTATCGTGCGTTTAATGAAAAATCGCAAAAATGGGATACCGACACCGTATGGGTAACTCATGAAGTTTATGACCTCGTGCAAATTGGTGGTTGGTACGAACGAACTGAAACCGATTTATACAAACAGCCGCGAGTAAGACAGAAAGATAAAGAGTAGCTAACAACTGCTTCAACTCGACTCGCGGCAATAATTTTATTGACAATACGATAATTTATTGCTATTTTATATAAAGGAGAATATATGAAGCAATATATGTCACTTTTAGCGTTATTGATGGTATTTCTGCTTTCCTCCTGCTCTGCGCTGGTATATCTGAATGACTCCATGCAGGACGAGCGCAATCTTTCCAGGGTAAAGACCACTTTCTACTATGACAAAACATTTGACCAGATAAAAAAGAAAGCAGAAATTCAAAGCTATATTGATGTGAACATAAATTACCTCGAGGATAAAAACGAAAACGTTCAGTCTCCGAATGAAACTGTTCGACTCGGAACCGGTGACTGTAAGGCATATTCGGTTCTTTATATCGACATTCTTTTTTACAAATTTGGCTAAAAGGCGTATCTTTACTCGGTTGATAGCAATGAGTCGAAGTCGGTTGTTTCTGGAGGGTACTTCAATCATGCCGTGGTCCAGCTTCCCGATTTATCGATGATCGATCCCGTAAGCGGTAAGACATTCACTGGAAGCGTAAAGTTTATTTACTCTTTTGACGATATTTTTAATTGACAATATACAGTATATTGCTTATATTATATCCGGAGGCAATACATGTCATCGAAGCAAGCGCATATTCTTCCGATCGAAAAGTGTCGTGGTTTTGGATGCTGTTTTGAAGAATACTCGCAGGAAAAAAGCAAGATGGCCGAGTGCGGCAACAGGCCAATCGCATCAGTCGGAGGAAAGCTGATATGCGAAGTTCATATATCAGACGTTCTGGCGTATTCGCCGGCGCTGAATATGTACGACATTCCAATTACCGGACAGAAAGTCGGTGCTCGTATCGATTACAAGGAAGACATGCTGAAACTGTGTCGCCTTGAAGCAAAAAGGAGAGAAGGATACAAATGACAAGAATTATACACTGCCCCGAGTTTCATTACTCGCTGGCAAATGCAGAGAACACGCTTTACGCAATGAATGAAGTTGCAAAAAATGCGCGATCGTTTATTGAAGCAGGCGACAAAGTGTACGTAATTTCGTCCGGAGATCTCCATGACCGGTCGCTACAGGCGACTGAACGCCAAGGGTTCCCGGCACTTATCGATGCCATTGCGAATATTGCGTCAAGCTGCACAAAGTTCATCATGATGTACGGGACCCGTTCGTCTCACGACATCGAGGGCTCGTACAAGGCGTATGAGTTTATTCCGAACGTAATCGTTCTTGACAGGTCGGAGAATACCTTTTTCGATACTCGCGTTGCTGTTTTTTCTTTCGAAGAACCGATGCCTTCGGAGTATTGCAACATTCCGGTTCTCGAATACACAGGAAGCCTTTCAGCAAAAGCCGCGAAGTTTTTCTTGAATGCAGGAAGCGCTCTCAAGATCATTATAGCTCACGGTACGGTTCTCTGCGAAGAGACTGCGAATGATGCATCGACGAAGTTTGGAACGGTCCATTTTACCGAAGAACAGTTTATTGACACCGGCGCAAACATGGTCCTGATCGGTCATCTTCATCATGGGTTTCGTCTGCACAATATTCTCGGAGGATATGCACACTCTCTTGCGCACATTTACAGCGACGATGGTTTCGTGCCTGACTTCATCGTGTACGGGATTGATGCAGAAGCAAACCTGAAATCAACCGAGCGCGTTACTCTCAAGCTTCCGGCGCGTTTTAACGTAAAGGTAAAGGCGACAAGAAGTTCAATCGACATCAATGACTCTTCGAAGAAAAAGATCGAGTCATTGATTTCTTCGGGTTCTTCGGTAAAAATAAAACCGAGGATCGAGATAGAGAAGCTTGCCAACACGACGATCGTTCGGACAACGATCATCGAAGAGCTGAAGAATATGTTTCCCGGAGCTTTTATTGACTACCCTGAAATAACTGAAATTCGCGAATCAGCCGCGAGAAACGTCGACATAAAGTCCGCGCAATCGTATCGAGCGCAGGCTAAAATGGTGTACCCTGACTGGACCGAGAAAGACTTCGAGGCTATGGATTGGCTCGAGCAAGAAGACCAGAAGGACGGAACCATCCCGAGTGACAAAATAATCACTCTCAAGTGGGTGGAGGTCACCGGATACAAGCCATTCAAGAACGGACTCGGGAAGGATTTCATCAGGATAGACTTCTCAAAGTACGGGAACTCTGTCGTCGGAATCGTTGCTCCCGGCGGAAGCGGTAAGTCTTCAACATCGGATCTCGTTTATCCTCACCCCGAATGCCTTTCACAGCCGGCAATGAAGACCGACCTGTTTGGCTTGCCTGAGTCGTCAATCCGCCAGGGATTCGACGTAAACGGCGACACGGTTATCTGCGAGATAAAAGGAAACGCAGAAACAGGTAAATTCGTATATCTCTGTTCTGTTAACGGAGAGGAAAAGTGCAAAAAGGGAATCAAGGAGTACAAAGAACTCGTCAATTCGATCTTCGGTACTATCCACGAATACGCCCTGACGGTCGTTCGTACTCAATTTCGGTTTCCGCGTGTCATCGATGGAGTCGCGGCGAATCCTGACATAAAGTACTCGACGAACAAAGAGTTGAAGGATGTCTACAACTCGCTTATCGGAAACGACAAGACCGCAACGCAAAAGCGCTGCAAGGCGAAGGCTGACGAGATCAAGGCAAAGTCGACCGAACTATCAAGCAAGCTTTCGGGCATAAAAAGCTCAATCGAATCCATCTCCGCTGACGAAGTTGACGAGCTGCCCGTTGCAAGCGCGATAGAAGCAGAATCAGAACGAATGTCTATCGCGAATAAAAACATCGAAGAAACCATTTCATCAATCGCGACAATTTCTGCAAACGTCGAGAAACGTGCCGAGGTAGAAAAGCGGTACAAGGCGGCGAGACTCGACCTTATCGATGCGGAAGAAAAGATCGACGTTAATTCAGTAAACACAAAGATTGTATTCCTTGAGGAGGAGTCAAAAAAGGTCGACGGGTACAAGGCTGAAATCGCTTCGATCCAGGATATCGAAACCAGGAATGAAGAAACCGCCAAAAAGAACTCCGCGAATCTTGCGGAGTATACGACGCTATTCTCCGCATGGTCAGAAAAGCGCAACGCGGTAATGAAAGACCGTGAAAGAATCACCACGGAAGCTAATGCTGAAAAGTCGGTACTTGAATCAGCGAGAACGGCAAAACATCGCCGAGAGGCTGAAATTGCACAGATCGAACAATGGCTTTCTTTGGTGAAGTCTTGCCCGAAGTGTGGATTCGTCGATCCGGCAACCGAATCACTGCGATCTGAGAAAACTACATCTCTTTACTCGCTAAAATTGGCGATAGTTGAAGATGATAAGGTAATCGCGGAGCTCGAGTCAAATATCGATGGATTCAAGAAAGAATACTTGATGTGCGTATTTACCGAAATCCAGCCCGAGAAGAAGCCAGAGATTGCAATGCTTCCGTGCGGAAATCGTCAGGCGATTCAGGACAAGATCGACGCGGCGCAAGCAGGCCTTGTAAAGATCGCAGAACTTCGTGCAAAGGTAGAAGCGGGGCAGAAAGAAGTCACTCGGCTGAAAGTAGAGGTTATTTCTCTCAAGGACGCACTCGATCTTATTCCGGACGTTTCAGAAGAACGGAATGCGCTGTTGCTGAAAAAGTCTGATCTCGAACATATGCGTTCTTTATGCCAGAAATCACTCGACGACCTTCGCTCGAAACTCGCGAAAGCAGAGCAGAACCGCGAAACACTCAAAAAGCTTCGCGCCGACGCAGCGTTGTGCGAATTTGACATTAATGCGGCAGAAAACGGATACAATGACTGGTCCCGGTACCAGAAAGCCTGGGGGAAAGACGGTATTCCTGCGCGGTTTATCGAGATCGAAGCACCGATTGTTGACTCCATCGCAAACGAAATGCTTGCACAGTTCTATCCACAATTGTACATCGAATCGAAGACCTCGAGGATTGGCGCTGACGGAAAGGTTCTCGACGACTTCGATATCAAGATTTACAACACGCAAGAAGGAACCGAGCAGTCATTGTTCTCGATATCGGGAGAACAGTCAAACTTCGTACTTTCTGCGTTGTATTTCGCGTTCAGGCAGGCATACGAGCGCAACAAGCGTGTCAAGATAAACGTTTGCGTCGAAGACGAACCTGACTCAAATGTTGGCGTAGACAAGCAGGGAATGTTCTGCGATATGGTTCGGTATCAGCAGAGTATTGAGCGCCGGCAGCGATTGTATATATCCCATTCATCGGAAGTGCAATCAATTCTTGAGAATGTTATTTACCTTCAAGAACTGTGATTTTTCTTGACAATACTAATTGATGTTAGTATATTAAATAAGCGATCCGGTTTGCAGTGACAGAAGCGAGTAATCGCGAAACACTTCAACCCGGATAACTCAAAAGACTGACTGTATAGTTGGTTAAATGTTTTTTATTTATTAACGGAGGCATGGTTCTTTTCATATTTTCAACAGGCACCGACTTGCCTGAGAGTTTTACCAGCATGTCGAACCTCTATATTTGCGGCAGTTATGCCGAAGCACTCCGTCTGCAGATTTTTACCGAATCGGACAACAGGCAACGAGGCAAAGAAAAATAAAACCCGCAGCAATGCGGAAAAATATTATAGTGCATCGGTTTGATGAAAGGTTAAACCGATGCCTTGCTGGATTAGCTCAGTGGTAGAGCACACGGCGGACTATCTTAATTGGTTTTCCCGTCGCGCGGTCGTGGGTTCGAATCCCTCATCCAGCTCTATCCCGAAAGGGAAATTTATTTCAAGGAGCACGAATTAAAAAGATCTTTTACCTGATCTTGGTTATCGCCGCATTGTTTGTAGCGATTCCCGCGTTTGCAACAAACACCGGTCCGCCCGGAAACATTCTGGTTGCAAGCATGCCCTGTTTTTCTTCTCTGGACGCCGCGAATTTCGGCGGTATTGTACTCAATATCGATACTGTTCGGTATGAAGGGCAGAACCAGTTTAACGGTTTTGCACAGATTGAAAGCGCATACAATTTTGGAAACTCGCTTTCGTTAAAAAACATTGCAGTACACATCGGAAAATCAACCATGCTGGCCGGCCTCATGTCGTGCAAGGATAATGCACTGGTAAGCTACCTGAGGGCCAGTAAATATATGATTTCTTTTGATCTGCGTGACCGCAAACAGCCGATGCCGATGGATTAGACTTACTTCGCATAGCCAAATGTTTTTCAACCCGGACGGAAAATAACGTCCGGGTTTTTGTTTTTAGGAGGGCAAATGCAATTACGACGACATCAGAAAGAAATGCAGGATATCTGCCGTGGAATAAAATCTGGTTCTGGCATAAAGAAGATACCGGTTGATGCCGGGCCCGGTGCCGGGAAAACATTCATGGCGATTATCGCGATGAACGAATTGATCGGTTCCGTTGTCGATCACGCGGTTGTCGTAACTCCAAGAACTAGTCTTAAAAACCAGTTCGAACGCGATTCGCTCGACGAATTAGTTTTCAACGGAAATATCCTTCGTGCAGCGGATAACAATCCTGATTTATTGCGCGGATGCCAAGCGTACTCAACGACATTTCAGGCAATTTCTGCGGACCCTGAATTGCACTACCGCGAAAATATCGGAACGAAATACCTGCTTATTATCGATGAAATGCAACATCTTCTCGACAACGCCGAATGGTGCGAGACACTGAAGCCGCTTATTGATAATGCGACGGTTGTTATTCAGATGACTGGTACGCTTGATGTGCAGCATGGATTTATTTACGGCATAGAATATGAAGACGGTGTCCCTGTAAAAAGAGACACTGCTGATACGAAATGGATTACATATTCAAGATCGCGGGCTCTCGAAGATGGCGCTATCCTTCCGGTCCAGTTTTTCCTTTTCGATTCTTCTGGATCATATGAAAAAGATGGATCTGTAACTGAATTTAACGAAATTGGATACGATAAGGCCGCTCTGATGACGGCTATCAACTCCCAGGCTGCAGAATCGATAATCGACAAGTCTGTCGCACATTGGCAGCGATATTGCACACAGATTGGAGATTACTCACAGATACTTTTTGTTGATGCGAATATAAAAAATGCAAGAAGAACTTGTGAATACCTAAAACGTCTCGGGCTCGACGCCGGAATAGCAACTTCAGACGACGACGACTGCTCTGTTGTAATCGAGTCATTTTGTTCCGGTAAAACAAAGATAATGTGTACCGTCGCGACTTCATATGAAGGATTGAATGCGCCGGCCTGTACTCATGTCGTATCGCTTACTCATATACGCTCAAAATCCTGGATTGCACAGATGATTGGCAGGTGCCAGCGAAACTACGGAAACAAGAAAAAAGGATATGTTTTCGGCGTAAATGACTGTTATATGCAGGAAATAGTTCGCGATATCCAAGCTGAGTGCATGAGGCCGACCAAGCCGAAGGTATCTGAAGATACAAGGAAGCCAAACCCGTTCGGAGAATCCGCTCCGAAGGTAAATCCGTTATACTCAAAGCTTGAATCATACCGAAATATATCAGATCATATAACGATATCGATGACCGAACGGTATCTGAGAAAAGAGATCGATGATGCGATAAAAATATACCTGGAAAATAAATCAAAAACGACAATAAATGGCGATCCAGTTATCATAAAGACGGCGAATATGAAAAGAATGTCTTTTATATGGAGAGCTGTGCGACTCGAGGTGAATTCCGGAAGAAATAATGAAGGAAAATTAGTCACGAAGCACGTTGAAGAAATGAGTATTTATGAATTAGAAAAGGCGCTCGAAATAATCGAGCGTCTTCCGTAGTTATTTTGACCTCGAAATTATTAGGCCAGCAACTACGCCACCAAGAATAACCAATCCGACTCCTTCAACTTTATTTATAAACTGAGCGGTTTTTAACGATTTCGATTGTTTCTGCAGCTCTTCGTTTAATTTCGTTAGCGCCGTCGATTCCTGAGTCGGCAAGCACTTCGAGTTTTCGTAGTCCGTCCTCTCTTTCAGAAAATCGTCTTTCTCGGTCTGTAAATTCCGCTTCTCTTTTTCTTGAGTACTCTGAAAAGATTCCTTCTCGCTCTGAAATTCTTTTCTCTCGTTCTCCAAGTTCAATTCCTCGTCTTGTAAAATACTCTTTTGTAAGCTCGACGATTCTGCTTGCTTCGTTGAAAGTAGAATTATCGCTTCCTGATTGTCGACTATCGACTGATCCTCTTGCGATAAATCCTGCGAAAAAGACGGCAGTAGCAATAGCGAAGCAAATGCCAATACGAATAATATTTTTCTGCACATTAAAACTCCCTCAGGCGTTAACCTGATATCTTTTCATATAACGAAACAAGTAACCCTACATCTCTCTCTTGCTCGATGCAGGATAGTTGTTCCTGTCTATGAGAGAGTCTGCAACCGCAGTAGTTCCTATAAGCGCAAGCCCCAACCCTGACAGTGCACCGAATCCGGTCCAGTCAGGACTATTCATTATTACGGATGAAAAGATTCCGTAAAAAACAGCAATAATTATAATCGGAACCCCGAGTATCATCTTTATCTCCGGCCTCCCGTTTGCGTCAGTAAAAACCTCTATTAAAAATTTTATCATATTACCTCCAGGAAAACCTTTCCAGCGGATAGTGCGTCTTGTATCATCTCCCCAAGCTCTCTTATTTGTTTTTCTGTTTCAGCTCGACCGCATCCAAGCGTGGTTCCGGACCATGAGCACCAATGAATCCAAAGACATCCGTCTTTTACGAATATGCCGGTTCCGTGATCGTATCCGCAATTTTTATCGAGAGCCCATATTTCAACGTCATGATCGGCGTTTGTTTTTATCTTAATAGGCCAGAAGTCTTTTTGCGTCGGGTCTTTTGAAACCTCTTCGACGGCATAGATTTCAAAAGTTCCTTTCGGGAATTTTCGCGGCATATACGGTTTATCAGTTTGAATACCGCTCACGATAGCGAAGACGACTTCTTTCTTTTCGTGAAGCCTGCGAATATATACGGGGTCGATCTCATTCCGAACATGACACCAAACACGGAAGTGTTTTCCGTTAAACTCGAGGTCTTCTTTATCTCTATTCCATGTTGCTTTCATATTGCTTTTGATTCCTCCTCTTTGCTTGCGAAGAACATTTTACGAATAAAGCTATCAGATTTTTCTTTTGCCTTATCCATTGAATCTATAGCCGACTTTGCCTCTCCGTTAACTCTCCCGTTTTTCAACGCAGCGAATAGTTCTTTTGTGGCATTGTCTTGAGCGTCGAGTCTTTCGAATTCATGAAGCTGAAGTGATCTCACTACTTTTATGTCAGATTGCATCTCGGGAATCTGTGAAATAATCTTTATGATCTTCTTGAATTTTGTAATCATCCAGGTAAGTACTCCTATGACTAAAAAAGACACTACTTCGGGAAGAACCGGAATAAGCCAACAAAAAAACTCTTTCATAATAAATACCACCTTTATATAATTATATCTAGTAGCGTATTTCGGGCCACGTAACCACTTCAGGGAAACCTGCTTGTTCTGGCATCGATCGATAATCCTCAAGTGCTTGAAGCAACGCTTTGTATGTATCCGCGCTATCAGTTGTCGTAACGCCAAGCGCCGACTGATTCCGGTACCGATCGATTCGATTTATTACCGGTTGCATGAGCGCGTTTCGTTTTGCCTTCAATTCTGCCGAAACGATCGCTATCCTATCAGCCTCAACCTCGTCTGATGTCTTTCCGGTGCACGTTATTTTCCTCATTCCTCAACCTCCAGCGTTTGATACTCACCCGTATACCACGATGCAAAATCACTGACGTAAAAGCGCGGAGCAGTTATATAAAGCTCGCCATTCTCTCGATGCGCTTCGGTTACCCTACTTAAAAGAGTATTTCCATCGATGTCCTTGACGGCGGTTTGTTCTCTGATGTCAGGAAAAGTTGAAATACATTTCGGTAAAGTTATCTCGTCGCAGTCGAAGGAAATCGTATCGTCGGAAACTTGCTTTATCAACGTTTTGGAATTGACGATTACATCGGGCGGAAGACGCTCGAAAGCACAGTGATTAAACTCAACTGGGATAAGTTTTATTTTCATTATGAAGCCCTCCAAATACCATATGTTTCCCAAGCCGAGTGTAGATTAGTTCCCAAATCTTGACCAAAAAAATAGTATATAGAAAAACTATTTACAGTTTGCTCTGATGTCGAACCTGCGGAAACATATACGGTTTCTTGTATTGGCTTTGATTGAAAGTATTTATTTGCATATGCTATTGGAATATTAATTATTGCCCGTCTGTAATAATCCGTCGTCCCATTTGAAAACCTATTTGTCTCTTGATTGAGTGATCCCCAAGAAGGTACCAAATCTCCTCGACAATACATACTGCCATCCGCAAGCTTTTCATAGCTTCCATTCGTATTACTCCCGCTCACAATCCCCGCGACAAATCGCCATTTACCGCTTTCCGTTTTCCGAATCGTCACTTCGTTCGGGTTAAGTGTTGATGCAACTTGAGCGCCGTGCGTTACAAAACTGGTTGAGCCTTCGACTGTTTCACTTCCAGAGGTTGCGAAGGTGATAGAGGCGGC
>Ga0302272_1001204_pt1 | contig 11736 bp, 9 predicted proteins | sample III_Bog_N1_2_FD_198772 | JGI IMG/M metagenome (GOLD analysis project Ga0302272, IMG submission 198772) | Peat permafrost microbial communities from Stordalen Mire near Abisko, Sweden - III_Bog_N1_2 | ecosystem: Environmental > Terrestrial > Soil > Wetlands > Peat | place: Sweden: Abisko...
TGCCGATCGGTTTTTGTTGAAAGCATCGCCGATGCTCGATATTACACAAGCTGTCAAAGAGTTGGGTTGTGTGTCACACGTACATGTGGTTGCAGTCAGAAACGAGTGTAAGGAATTGTTGTTCGATTGTTGTAAAGAACCTGAAAATCTATTTATTACGTGTGTTGATATAGAGTCTGACGGGGAGAACCGTTTTACATTTTCTCCTGTCGAAGAGGCAACGGCGGCGGTAAATTATGCTTCTACTCTCACCACTTATCTTTATGAGCCAAATGTGACACTGCTCAAAGCCGGCGCATTTCGTTTGGTGGCTCAGCGATTTAATTTGCAAAAACTTCATCCCGACACCCATCTCTATACTTCTACCATTCTTTGTGACGATTTTCCCGGGCGTATTTTTGAAATAATGGAGGTTTTCCCGTTAAATAAGAAGGAATTGGCACGTGCACTACCTTCTAAAAAGATGAATGTGTCAGTACGCAATTTCCCAATGAAACCCGAGGAAATTCAACGTAAATTTCGCTTGACAGATGGTGGTGACGATTATCTTTTTGCAGTTACCGTTTCAGGAGGTGATAAAAGCGCATTGTTGTGCCGTAAGGTGAAACGAGCGCTTAACCATTGATAAGTCTGTTCCCTTTGTTACAATTTATTTAAAAGCTTGATTTCGTGAAGATAAATGTTTGTTTTACAAGAAAAAAACCGTATCATTGCACATCTATTTATTAAAACATTAATCTTCAGATTGCAGTAAAGTACTCTTCTTTTTGATAGATGTTTATATTATTGATAATTAGGCCTATATATAAATATTTAAAGTAATGAAAACGATTGAAGTTCCTTATGCATCCCGTTTGGACAGTGCCTCCATTGAATCGGCTGCCGAAATACTCGATGATGATGGTCGAGAGGGGAATCTTGAGAGTGTGAATTGGGTCAAAAAATTTCCCTACAAACCAATTACTTTCTTTAGAATAGCGCGTTCACACGATGCTCTTTTTATAAAATATTCGGTCAATGGCAATGTGTTGCGTGCTTTGTACAGCAACGATCAAGAACCAGTTTGGCAGGATAGTTGTGTGGAGTTTTTCTGCAAACGAGTGGATCAGGAAGGGTATTCTAATTTCGAATTCAATTGTATTGGTACGTGCCTCTCGGCTGTACATATTACCCGTGCTGAAGCTACGCGCAGATCGCCTGAGGAGATGAAGCAGATTTTGCGCTATCCTTCCATGGGACGCAAAGCTTTTCAGGAAATGGAAGGCATGTTTGCCTGGGATTTGACAGTGGCAATACCGTTTACCTTACTTGGAATTGAGCCACAACATTTGCCCGGGAAGATTCTCGGAAACTTCTATAAATGTGCCGATGGTACTGAAATGGTGCACTATGTAAGTTGGAATCCAATTCTTACTCCGGAGCCTGATTTTCATCGTCCTGAATTTTTTGGCGAATTACTATTTATTTGATAGGAAGCATTATACATCTATTAGATTGATAGTATTTGCAATAAATTTCTTCTTCAATATTTGTGGGTTATAAACGAATTGTGCCCACTCTCTTTTCAACGAAAAATTCTTACCTTTGCACCGCATTTTTAAATAATGTGGACAAGAAACGCACATTTCTATAAGTCTAAACCAAAGACTATGATTATCTTGTGAGTTTCAGGTATCTTTGATGTTAAAAAATAAAACACAATCACATGAAAAAAGCGTATGTATTTCCGGGACAAGGTGCTCAATTTGTTGGAATGGGCAAGGACTTGTACGATAGCAATCCAATGGCAAAAGACCTTTTTGAAAAGGCAAATGAAATTCTTGGCTTCCGCATTACTGATTTGATGTTTGCCGGAACTGATGAAGATTTACGTCAAACCAAAGTAACACAACCTGCTATCTTTTTGCATTCTGTAATTTTGGCCAAGACTTTAGGAGCTGATTTTACTCCCGAGATGACTGCCGGTCACTCATTGGGCGAGTTTTCTGCTTTAGTGGCTGCCGGTGCACTTTCGTTCGAAGATGGATTGAAATTGGTATCGGCTCGTGCAAAAGCTATGCAAAAAGCGTGTGAAAAACAACCTTCGACAATGGCTGCCGTATTGGGTCTGGAAGATGCGATAGTGGAAGAAATTTGCGCTTCGATAGATGGTGTGGTGGTGCCTGCTAACTATAACTGTCCGGGTCAATTGGTAATTTCGGGTGATGTGGAAGCAGTTCAAAAAGCATGTGATGCATTGAAAGAAGCCGGCGCAAAACGTGCTTTGATGCTTTCGGTGGGTGGTGCTTTTCACTCTCCATTGATGGAACCGGCACGTGTAGAACTTGAAGCTGCAATTGCAGCAACTGCTTTCAGTCAACCTGTTTGCCCTATCTATCAGAATGTAAATGCTCTACCACAAACCGATCCGGAAGTGATTAAGCAAAATCTGATTGCACAACTAACCTCACCGGTACGTTGGACACAAACTGTACAAAACATGATTGCTGATGGTGGAACATGGTTCCGTGAGTTAGGTCCGGGTACTGTACTTCAGGGCTTAATTAAAAAAGTGAACAAAGATGTGGAAACCTGCTAACCTGTTACTGAAATACTAACATGTAGAAGGTTTATATTCAATGCTATATTGATAAGGTTGAAAGTGGTTGAATCCGCTTTCAACCTTATTTTTTTTGACAAGTTGACTTGTGTGAAAGTAATTGAAGACTAAGAATTAAGCTGTGCTCTCATACGTTGCTAAATTCTATTGCGATGTTATAATATTTTCTTTATTGATAGTGCTCTGTTCCCAATAATAATTTGTACTTTTGCATCCCGTTTTCGATTGAATGAATTTTATTGATAAATCTAAGTGAGTTACATTGAATAAATAATTGAGATGTAAATTAGTTGGATTTGCAATAATTGAAAATGTAATGAAGGTATTTTGGAAATTATTTACACTCGTATTTAAATAATATTCGGATGAAAAATAAGTATGTTGATTTAATTGAGCAAACGTTTGAGTTTCCGAACGAAGAGTTTACTGTTGAAGAAAATGAGTTATTTTGGTACGGTGTGCCATTAATGGACTTGATAAAGCAATATGGTACACCTTTGAGAATAAGCTATTTGCCAAGTATCGCACAAAAAATTCAGCGTGCACGCCGTATGTTTAATGTGGCAATGGCCAAAGTTGACTATAAGGCAGACTACAATTATTGTTATTGTACCAAGAGTTCACACTTCTCTTTTGTTATGGAAGAAGTGCTTAAGCATGATGTGCATATTGAAACTTCATCGGCTTTTGATATAAATATTCTTGAATCATTATTCGAAACAGGATTACTTAAACCAAATACATTTGTAATATGTAATGGATTTAAACGTCCTCATTATGTAGAGAATATTCAGAATCTGATTAACTTGGGTTTTGAGAATGTAATTCCGGTACTTGACAATAAGTTTGAGCTTGACTTGTTATTGCATGAGTTTGAACCTAAGTTTAAAGTCGGTATAAGAATTGCTTCGGAAGAAGAACCTAAATTTGATTTCTATACTTCACGTTTAGGTATCCGATATAGCGATATTATTCCTTATTTTTACGAGAAGATACAAAATGACCCACAGGTTGAGCTGAAAATGTTACATTTTTTCATCAATACAGGTATAAAAGATACTGCTTACTATTGGAATGAATTGAATAAAGCGGTCAACCTCTATTGTGAGTTAAAGAAGATTTGCCCTGAGTTGGACAGCCTTAACATTGGGGGAGGATTTCCTATTCAGGCACACCTTGACTTTAGCTACGATTACGAATACATGGCAGAGGAAATTGTAGCACAAATCAAAACAATTTGTGCGCAGAATGAAGTTCCGGAACCTAATATTTTTACCGAATTCGGTTCATATACAGTGGGCGAAAGTGGTGCAATGCTTTATTCAATTGTGAATCAGAAACAACAGAACGACAGAGAGTTGTGGAATATGATTGACAGTTCGTTTATGACAACTTTGCCTGATACCTGGGCTATCGATCAACGGTATGTGTTCCTCGCAATAAACAACTGGGATTCAGAATATCAACGTGTGCATCTCGGTGGGTTGACCTGCGACAGTGAAGATTATTACAACGCGGAAGCACATTCAAATGCGGTATTCCTTCCCACAATTAAAGAAGATTGCGAACAATACATCGGCTTCTTTCACATGGGAGCATATCAGGAATCGTTGAGCGGGTTTGGCGGTATTCAGCACTGTTTGATTCCAGGCCCGAAGCTGGTTGTAATTGACCGCGATGAGGATGGCGAATACGTAACCAAACTGTTTGCCAAGGAACAAAGCTACAAGTCAATGTTAAAAATCCTTGGCTATTGAGTTCTATTTGTGAATGTGGCAAGAATTTTGCAATTTTGCACCCGAAAAGCAATCAATGCTTTTCAACAAAAACAGTATAATTATGAAGAAAATATTATTCGTTGCTCTTATTAGTCCTGCCATTTTGGTAGTTTCATGTAAAACGACACATCCGGCCGGGATTTATGAAAAAGCGCAACCTGTTGTGCAGAAACCGGCTCCGGCAAATCCTGTTGTTGTAAAGGAAGTTGTGCGTACAGAATCGTTTAAGTTGGCGGCAAACGAAAACAATCAGGAGGTTATTACCAAAAAATATCATGTGGTTGTAGGTAGTTTTGCAAGTCAATTGAATGCCCAAAACTTGTCTGCCACTTTGAAAAAAGAAGGTAAGAATCCGGCAGTGGTTGTGAATGAGAGCAATATGTACCGTGTGATTATAGCATCGTATGACGATTACGCGCAAGCAACCGCTGTAAAAGTGGAATTGCAAAGCCGCTTTGCCGATGCGTGGTTGTTGGTGCAAGCAAAATAACAGTTACTTATACAGGCAATGCCGTCATTAAGTGACTGTGTTGCCAGGCAAAAAGAGCTGACAAGCCTGATGACTTGTTAGCTTTTTTTGTCTTCAACATCGTTCTTATAAACTTGAAACTTTGATATTGAAACAGACTATTTGACATGTATAGCAATAAACATATCTGGCAGATAACCTATCCTGTGGTGTTGACTTTGTTGGCCCAGAATCTAGTCAACGTTACCGATTCGGCTTTTCTTGGAAGAGTAGGGGAGGTGGAACTGGGTGCTTCGGCATTGGCGGGTGTGTTTTACATGTCGGTATTTGTGGTGGGAATGGGTTTTAGTACCGGCTCGCAAATACTTATCGGACGGCGCAATGGAGAGCAAAACTACCTACAAATAGGTGAAGTATTTAATCAGGGAATGCTCTTTATCTTTTTGTTAGCCATGGCTGTGTTCGGGTTATGCTTCTTTTTTGCCGAACCGTTGTTACATTCGTTTATTCATTCGGAGGCGGTGTATAAGGCAACTGTCAGGTATCTTGATTTCAGAATTTATGGGTTTTTCTTTGCCTTTGTCAATATGATGTTTCGCGCTTTTTATGTGGGTGTGATGCGAACAAAAGTATTGACACTGAGTGCTTTTATTACCACAGGCGTAAATGTGGTGCTGAATTACTCCTTGATTTTCGGGCATTTCGGACTTCCCAAGATGGGGATTGGAGGTGCAGCTTTAGCATCGGTAATTGCGGAAGCATGCACGTTGGTTTTTTATATGATTTACACCCGCAAAACGGTTGATATTAGTCGCTATGGATTGTTTATCTTCCGTCGTTTGAATATGGAAACTGTGCGGCAAATTCTTGATATTTCGTTTTATATCATGTTGCAAATATTTCTGGCAGTTTCCACGTGGTTTATCTTCTTCATGTTTATTGAACAAACGGGCGAACGACCTTTGGCAATTTCAAATATTGTGCGCAGTCTATATTCATTGCTCGGATTACCGGTAATTGCTTTTTCGGTCACAATCAGTACCATGGTGAGCAATTTGATGGGAGAGGGACGAACCGATGAGGTGCTTCCTACTATTCGCAAACAGCTGAAAATGGCCTGTATAGCAGTGACTCCTGTGGCAATAATTACCGCATTGTTTCCTGCCGCGTTTGCCTCTATATATACCGATAATTCATCATTGATTGCCGATACTATTCCTACCTTGTATGTTTTTTGTGGTGTATTATTTGCTTTTGCTTTCGGCAATATCTATTCAAGTGCACTTTCGGGAACGGGGAATACGCGGATGGTATTGTTGTTTGATGCCTCAGTTTTAGTCGTCTACATGGCATATATTTATCTGGTGAATTTTGTATTTCACTGGCCGGTACATATTGCCTGGCTTTCCGAGTTTGTCTATTGGCTGGGAGTCGGTTCGTGCAGTTATCTCTATTTCAGATTTGGGAAATGGAGAGCGCGCAAGATTTAGATTGACCATGGAGGGCTATTTGGCTATGCAAGAAACAATTTCTAAATTTGTCCATTCCCTACTCCTATGAACAAAAAACTACTCATACTGCTTCTTTTTTTTTGTACTGCTACATTGGTGCCGGCACAAAAGAGTTTTTACGATAAATTGTCGGATGTGGCACTTTTGTTGACCAAACAAAAAGTTCAGTACGACCCAAGTTATTTTACTATCGCTTATCCGAATGGAGATGTGCCGGCAAATAAAGGAGTCTGTACCGATGTGGTGATTCGAGCATACCGTAAGCTCGGCATCGATTTGCAAAAGGAAGTGCATGAAGATATGCAGAAGCATTTTGAGCTTTATCCTCACAAATGGAAACTCAACCATACGGACAAAAACATCGACCATCGGCGGGTACAAAACCTGATGGTTTTCTTTGCACGACATGGAACGGTGAAAAAAATATCATCAAACACGAATGATTTTCTTCCGGGAGATATTGTTTGCTGGAATCTGGGCGGCGGAGTTACCCATATTGGACTGGTAGTGGACGAAAAATCAACTGATGGACAGCGATATCTGATTGTGCATAATATTGGTGGAGGACAAGTCCTTGCCGATTGTTTGTTTAGCTTTAAAATTATCGGTCATTATCGGTATGCAAAATCCTAATTGTATTTGAAAATGAAGCAGTTGATGCGCGCTAACATTGTTGGATTTATTTTTTTTCTTGCGGCTTTGCCGTCCGTATATGGCCTTAGGCTCACCGATGTAAATGCGACGATTATTCCAAAAGAGGTAAGAATATTGATGAAATATTATCCTCAAATTGTTGGTTTTGAAAATAATAGATTGTTGTTCAAAGATGGAACCGCACTGTTGTATGATGATGGCAAACAAAAATCCAACAAGGAACTGCTGGAGAATCCCGATGTGCAAGACCAATTTTATTATCACTACCCCAAGGGTAAATTGAATACGAGGACTGATTGTCAGCAAGATGCAGGAAGGATTCGGAACGAGGAGTTTTTCAGAAAGATATATGGGAAAACGAAAGCGGAAGTGGCTAAGAACTTAGTGCAGATAGTGTGGTGTCCAAAATTGGTGGGACAAAAAATCAGAGTTACCTCAATGAATGGAGTGGCGGATGCGCTCCGAAAAGTGTCGGCAGAACTTGACGAAATGCCCGAGTATAAAGTGTATTTACAAAATTGTGGAGGCACTTTCAATTGGAGAGTGATTCACGGTACCCGGCGTTTAAGTATGCATAGTTTTGGAATGACAATTGATCTGAATGCTCACTTTTCGGACTACTGGCAATGGAGTTGCCACTGCACCAACGAGGATAAAGCTGTGACGTACAAAAATAGAATACCTCAAAAAATAGTAGATGTGTTTGAAAAACATGGGTTTATTTGGGGAGGGAAATGGTATCATTACGACACCATGCACTTTGAATATCGACCCGAACTTCTGGATAATTGATAAGATAACCCTTCGAAGAGAATAGAACATCAAATAAAACAGCCGGATAAGGGTTTCTTTATCCGGCTGTTTCTAGTATTTAGCAGACCACTATTGTAATTATTTTTTCCAAAGGTCTTCAATCGATTCCAAAGTTTTTCCTTTGGTTTCTGGTACGAACTTCCACATAAATACAGCAGATAATATTCCCATTACCCCATAAATCCAGTAGGAGAATCCATGATTAAACATTTTGGTAAGCCATACATTATCATTCAACATCGGGAATGTAAGAGAGACAATCCAATTTGCAATCCATTGAGCTGCAACAGCAATAGAAAGAGCACCCCGTATTGAATTCGGGAAGATTTCAGCTAACAATACCCAGCATACAGGTCCCCAACTCATTGCAAAGGCAGCTGTATAAAATAACATGAAAACAAGAGCCAATATACCTACATGCGCTGAATAAAAAGTAAATCCTAAACCGATCATGCTGATTGCCATCCCTATAGAACCGATTATCATCAATGGTTTACGCCCGAATTTATCAACGGTCATAATGGCTACAACTGTAAATACAAGGTTGACAACACCTACAATAATTGTTTGCAGTAATGAAGTATCAGTCGAAGCACCCATATTACGAAAAATGTTTCCGGCATAGTAAAGCACTACATTAATACCAACTGCTTGTTGAAATACAGAAAGTAAAATTCCAATTATGATTACTCCAAAACCATAAGATAACCAGGGTGCATTCAATTCATGTAAGGTGCCCTTAATGTCTTTTAGAATGCTTTCCGCATCACTTTGACCGGAAATTTTTTGAAGAACTGATAATGCTTTTGCATCTTTGCCCTGCATTGCCAAATAACGTGGAGTTTCAGGAACAAAGAATAGTAATACAACAAAAATACCGGCAGGAATTGCTCCTGAAAGGAACATTAAACGCCAACCATCTGTCACCAACCATTGTTCGTTACCTTGTTTTGCAATATAATAATTCACAAAATAGATGACTAACATACCGAATATGATTGCAAATTGATTGAATGAAACCAATTTTCCACGAACCTTTGCCGGTGCAATTTCTGCAATATACATTGGCGAAATCATTGAAGCAATACCTACACCAATACCGCCAATAATACGATATACAACAAACGAATATACATCGAGTGTTCCAAAGAAATTAAACGCTTCAGGTTTCCAGGCACCGATAGCTGATACAAAGAAAGCTACTGCTGCAATAAAAAGGCCGTTTTTACGTCCTAACGATTTTGATATAAATCCTGCAGAAGCTCCTCCAATTATACATCCGATAAGCGCACTGGCAATTACAAAACCCTTTACCGCATCAGCGGTATTTTTCATTTCTGCGATATTATCTGCAGTTGGTAATGCTTTGCTTATAAAGCTAATTGCCCAAATTGTCATACCGCCTAGAAGAACAGCAGAAATAACGCCACCTTTCTTTTTCCCGAGTAAACGCAAGAACTGACCGCTAATGACAATAAATACAAAGTAAAGCACAATTACCATCATTATTTTGTACTGACTAAAAATAGTCATGATGTTTGAGTTGAAAATAAAGGCAGTACCTTTTGTGGTATAAATATAAAATTCAACTAATGATTTCTCGGCACCATTCACTACTGCGGTGTCGTAACCGAAAAGTAAACCACCTAAAGTGGCTACCAATGTAAGGAGAAAAATATAGAGTTTACTCCCGTGTTGAAATGAAGAGGATTGACTACCTCCGGTATCGATAAATGCCATTGTGTTTATTTTTTTAGGATTTGATTTAAGAGCAAAGAACAAAGAGCAAAGAACAGAGACAGCTAATGTCTTTGCTCTTTTATCTTTGCTCTATTGTCTGTTTAGATATACATATTTACAATTGCTTCGTAAAGTTCTTGTTTGCCACTGATTTGAGCTGGTTCACCTTTTGATTTGGCATAAGCAACAACCTCTTCGAAAGATAATTTACCTTCTTCAAATTCTTTACCTTTACCTGCATCCCATGAAGCATAACGGTCGGTAACCAGTTTCTTGTAAGGAGATTCTTCAAGAATTGCTGCAGCTGCTTCAAGTGCACGGGCCATTACATCCATTGCTGAAACATGCGCAATAAACAAATCGTTATTATCGGTAGAGTTACGACGGATTTTAGCGTCGAAGTTGGTGCCGCCACCTTGCATGCCACCACCTTGAAGTACTACCAACATAGCTTGAGTCAATTCATAAATATCAATCGGGAACTGGTCAGTATCCCAACCATTCTGCACATCGCCGCGGTTAGCATCAATAGCACCTAACATACCTGCATCTACTGCGCATTGCAATTCGTGTTCAAAAGTATGACCGGCCAATGTAGCATGGTTCACTTCAATGTTTACCTTGAAATCTTTTTCCAAACCAAATTCTTTCAGGAAGCCGATTACTGTTTCCGTATCCACATCATATTGATGTTTCATCGGTTCCATTGGTTTAGGTTCAATCAGGAATACACCTTTGAAGCCTTTTGCACGGGCATAGTCGCGTGCTTTGGTCAACATCATACCCATGTGTTGTTTTTCACGTTTCATATTGGTGTTCAACAACGACATGTAGCCTTCGCGACCACCCCAGAATACGTAAGCTTTACCACCCAGTTCGATAGTAGCATCCATTGCATTTTTGATTTGAACCATTGCACGTGCAGCGGCATCAAAGTTTGGGTTTGTGCTGGCACCGTTCATATAGCGTGCATGAGAGAATACATTGGCAGTACCCCACATTAGTTTGATACCTGTTTCTGCTTGTTTTTGCTTTGCATAAGCCACGATAGCTTTTACATTAGCTTCGTACTCTTCAATGCTGCTACCTTCGCTGATTAAATCGATATCGTGAAAGCAGTAGTATTCGATGCCGATTTTTTGCATGAATTCAAAACCTGCATCCATTTTGTCTTTTGCGGCCTGCAATGCATCAGCAGCACCAACCCATGGATGAACTTGTGTGCCTCCACCGAATGGATCGCCACCTTCTGCGCACAAGGTATGCCACCATGCCATACAGAATTTGAACCACTCTTTCATTGGTTTACCATACACCACTTTGTCGGCATCATAGTAACGGAATGCCAATGGGTTTTTACTTTCTTTTCCTTCGAATTTGATTTTTTCCACAGATGGAAAATACACTTTTGTACTCATAATTGGATTGAATTTTTAGGGTTTTTATTAAGTTATGAACTAAGATTATTTCAGAATAAATGATGCCGAAACGGGTGTTGCTGCGCCAAGCGTTTGAGCAACTGCTGACGGAGAACTGCCTGCTATGGTGATTTTGAACTCTCCGCTTTCCAGAATCCGGTCGCCGTCATCGTTGACCAGTTCCATCATGCGGGGTGTGATTGTAAATGAAACGGTTTGCGATTCACCACTCTTCAGTTTCAGTCGTTTTATACCGTTCAACGCATAAAGCGGAGTGCGGGTGCTGGCCTTCACATCGGTTACATAAAGCTGAGCCACTTCTTCTCCGTCGGTTTTGCCGGTGTTGGTTACTTTTGCCGTCACAGTGACTGATTCTCCTTTTTTAATTTTCGGTTTGTCAATTGTGATGTCACGGTAGTTGAATGTGGTGTAGCTTAACCCGAAACCGAACGGATAGAGAGGTTCTTCGGTCATATAGCGATAGGTACGGCCTATCATGCTGTAATCTTCAAATGCAGGAAGCTGTGCCGCTGATTTTGGAAATGTAATGGACAATCTACCTGATGGGTTCACATCACCGAAGAGTGCGTCAGCCACAGCGCGGCCTCCTTCTTGTCCGGGATACCATACAAACAGAATAGCGTCGGCAATTTCCGCAAGTTCGGGAGTACAAATAGGACTACCACCGGTCAATACCAACACAATGGGTTTGTGGGTTGTTTGTTTTACTTTGCGCAGAAAATCAAGCTGGTTT
>Ga0302272_1001212_pt1 | contig 11715 bp, 13 predicted proteins | sample III_Bog_N1_2_FD_198772 | JGI IMG/M metagenome (GOLD analysis project Ga0302272, IMG submission 198772) | Peat permafrost microbial communities from Stordalen Mire near Abisko, Sweden - III_Bog_N1_2 | ecosystem: Environmental > Terrestrial > Soil > Wetlands > Peat | place: Sweden: Abisko...
TACATAAGTCATACATAAGCCCTATATAAGCCCACCCTTGATAGATCGGCCATAGGAACCAATTATCCGGAACAAAAAAGGGCTATCCTTTCGGAAAGCCCTTTAGCTAATACAATACCATGTACTGGTTTTTAGAATGTACTTTGAATTTTCAATGCGTGACCGGAATTTAGCAAGTAATAATCGTTGCCAGCTTTCTGATAGAATTCAACACCTATTGAATTCAACACAGTAACATCGTCTGTCATCACAGGTGCTCCAGGAAGATCACTTGTAAGAACAGTAGGAACAGCGAGATTCGTGCTCAAATCCAAGTAAGCTGAATAAGTTACGTTTGATATTTCGTTTAGTCCTGGTTGGATTGGTTCGTAGATGCCGGTTGTTGCATTATATGCAAAATCCGAAATCACAGAAACAGCATTAATCAATCTGAAGTGAGTAGCACCAGCAGGAGCAATCACTGATTTTAAAGGATTAAATGCTGCCACAGTTAGAGTTGAGCTATTGCGTCCCACATTGTTTGTCAATTCAATAGGAGCAATAAAAGAACTGTCAAAACTGAAATTCTTATTGAAATTCAAACCCAGTAAATATTTACTTTGGGTTGAAACCAAGATGGCCCGGTAACCACGAGCTTCAGTTAAATCTTCCAGATTAATTTTTTTCATAATCGCGGTAAGACGACCGGTTAATTGTGCGTCACTCATTTGCTTCATAAGCACATTCAAACCAATACGAACTGAACGTCCAGCATTGGCACAGCCACCAAACTCATTCATATTTTCACGCGTTCTCACAAATGCAGCATCATTCTTAATTTGTTCTGCTGTTGCACCACCCTTTAACCCGGCAAAGTTGCCAGTCATTCCTTTAATCTTAAAATGGCGAATTTCGCCGATTGTACCTCCGTACTTTACATGTCCTAATTGCCTAGCCATAGTTGTAAGTTTTTAAATGTTTGTACTAATAATTTTGTTGTAAATTTACAATGATAAATACCTGTATTATAAATATATAAATAATGCAAAACGATGCTTTTTGACGTTACCAAACCAATATGATAAATCTATTTAAGCAGCAATCCTATAGTTTCAATTAATATAATTGCTCCAGCTGCTTTGATTTTCACCTTATTCCAAAAGTCTGTTTTCGTCTTTTGAGTCTTGTAGAAGTTTATTGTTGAATCTTTACAAGCAAGTAGGTTCTGTTTGCTGTCGATAACGCCTTTTTGAATATCTACTTTTTCCCCCAGTTCTTTGACTTCGCAGGAGTAGTTATCTATCTCTGAATCGAGACTTTCAATAACGCTATCCTTTTCCATTGTTTCAAGCTTCAAGCCATGGAGAAGATCTTCGCAAGTGCTTAGATTCTTTTCTCTTTCGAATCGAGCTTGGAGCGTGTCGTTAAGAATATGTTGCTTGTTGGCTTCAGCTTTTTGAGTTGCTGTATTGACTTTTTCTTTCGCTAGTTTTGAATTCAGCAGTTGAATAATACTATCCTTCTGGCAAAGCAGGATATCGGCTCTAACGGTGTTTAAACTATCTTCTTTTGACTTGTTTATGTCTCGTTGGTCAATGATTGCCCGTTGTGGAGCTTCTTGATTAGAATCACATTTTCGAAATATAGAGAATCCACAAATCAAAACGGCTAGTATTATCAGGGCGTACTTCCTTAAAATTACAATTATGTTTTTCATAGTTGTATATATTTTCCGTTTTGAAATTTGAGTATCTGGTTGCGGTTTCCTTTACTTTTAAAGCTTACATGCAACCAGTCAGGTTGTATAGCATTTCCTTTCTCCCAAATTAGCTGATCGAACTGAAAGTGCTCACGAATGGTTTGAAAAAGCTTTGCATTATCAAAACATTCAATGTCAGCAGCTTCACCTTTGGTGTGTTGGCTGATGGGTTTTTGAGCTCCGCCAATGGCTTTGTTTACCGCCAATGTTCTGTAACCTGAATTGACGGCTATCGGCTCATTAATCATTTCCCTGAGTGGATCCAGTATGTTTTTGACTAGCTCCTTCAGCTTTTGAATTTGTATCGGTCCGGGTGTGTTGTCCAGGTTCTCATGGGTTACTATCAATTCTTCCAATGAGAAGTATTTGCCTAACTTAATCATGATTGTTTTTTATTGAAGAATTGGAGGATAAATGCACACAAACCACCGACAATGGCGATGTACTTCAGATAGTAGTCCGGAATAGCTGTTTTAAACTCCATAGGGAGTGCAGCATAATACAAGGGCAGCGCAGCAATGGCACTGGAAATAACTTGGAAGAAGCGAGCTAAAGCAGGAGTTTCAGCTTTCCACCATTCGGTTAGTTTAAATAATACTTTTTTCATACAATTGATTTTTCTTGTAAAAATACAAGTCAATCATCTGTGTGATAAATACATGAATAATGCTAAATAATGCTTTTTGAGGTTATAGAAGCGAATAAACTGGAAAGGATAAATAGGAAAGAATAATATTGAAACATTGACCTCCATTCATTTCAAGATCGAATTCATAAAACAAAACTTAACTATGAAAACTTCGTGAGGTTTGTATTTATTTGTGTTTTAGCAAACAATTTGTTTTGCCATTGTTTTACCTGAGTAAATAAAAGAGGCTTACATTTTCATGTAAGCCTCTTTTATTCAGCAGTCGGGATGACAAGATTCGAACTTGCGACCACTGGTCCCCCAGACCAGTACTCTAAACCGGGCTGAGCTACATCCCGCTGATTTTTTAGTGGCACAAAAGTAATCAAAAAATCCATTCAGCAAAAATTTTCAAGCTCCTTTTTCTGCCTGTTTTGAAGGTTTATTACATCAGCGGGCTGAAAAGCCGGGCAAACGATTCCTTCAGTTTTTGTCTATGTTTTCTGTTTGTCCATGCTTCCAGAGTCAATTCTTCGCAATTCTCCATATCCTTCAAATACAAACTATTCAATTTTATTGCAGTTTTAGGATCGTAAATAAAAGCATTGGCTTCGAAGTTTTGAAAGAAACTCCGTTCGTCCAGATTACAAGAACCCACAATGGATATAAAATCATCAATAACGATGGCTTTACTGTGTAAAAAACCGTTTTTATACTGAAATACCCGGACACCCGCTTCAAGCGCCTGACCAAGATAACTGAACGTGCTGGCATCAGACAGCCGCGCATCCGACTTTAGTGGAATCATCAATCTGACATCAACACCACTGAGTGCAGCCATCTGAATGCAGGTAGCAATCACTTCGGTAGGCATAAAATAAGGGGAATGAATGTACACATATTTTGTAGCACTCATAATGGCCGAAGCTATTCCCTGCATAATAGCTTCCCAGTCAGTATCGGGACCACTATTGACAAGTTGTATTAGGTTTGGTTCATAGATCTTAGGTACTGGAAAATATTCGGGACCCTCGATTAGCTTTCTATCGACAAAATACCAGTCGACCATAAACAAAAGCTGAAATCCATGTATCGCTGCACCTTCGACACGAATAAAGGTATCGCGCCAACTTCCCAGCGCACTGCCATAAACATATCGGTCGGCCACATTGAGCCCACCAGTAAACCCTATTTTACCGTCTACAACAATCAACTTACGATGATTCCGGTAATTTATCTTATTACTACGGGATATTTGCCAACGGAATGGAAGAAACGGACGGACAAAAGCACCTGCATCCAACAAAGATTTCAGGTATTTCTTCGACAAATCAAAGCTGCCCCAATAATCGTAAATCATACGTACCCGAACACCTTCTTTCGCTTTTCTGATCAACAATTCACGCAACTGGTTAGAGATTTTATCATCATCGAAAATAAAAAACTCAATGTGAACGTGATCTTTTGCATTAGCAATAGTATCAAAAATAGCTTTGAATGTACTTTCACCATCCGATAACACATCAATTTTATTGAATGCATAACCTGCTGCCTCACTGTTTTTATACAGCAATTTTATCAGGTTCAAATGATTATCGGCTATCAGGCCCCGATCCAACATATTAATATCAAACGAAGCAACCGGACGGTCAATGACACTGCGAATACTTTTCTCTGATATTATTTTTTTCTTACGATATTCCTGCCCCAATAGCAAATAAAAAAACATCCCGATAACCGGAATAAAGAGCAGCACCATCATCCACGAAAGGGATTTTGCCGGATTACGATTTTCCAGTAACAATACGGAAATAGTACTCAGTAAGGTGTAACCATAAAGTATAATAATAAGAACAGTAAAAAAATGAGTCATACCACAATCGAATTAGTTTTATTTTTTAAAGAAAAGCCATTTGTGTCCACAAAACATATCGTTCGAAACGGGCTGCGCATTTAAAACGGGAGCCGAAACTCCATCAGTTATACTTTGATTGGAAATTTCAATATTGGCTTCATCCCACAATCCGGCTTCAATAAAGCTGTTCAGTATACTGGCACCACCCTCAACTAACACCGAGTTTATATTACGTTCGTATACTTTCTGCAAAACTGCAGGAATGCAGTTCGTACTAAAATCAACCTTCACAAATTCTATATTTTGTTGATCGACCTGATCTATTTCGGTAAAAACGATCGTTCGAATGCTTCCATCAAGTAAATTAAAGTCTACGGGTATTCGCCCCTGCCTGTCGATGGCAATGCGAACAGGTGATTTGCCTGACCAGTTACGCACTGTGAGCGAAGGGTTATCAAGTAAAACAGTATTGGCCCCAACCAAGATGGCCTGATTCTCGGCACGCATTTTATGCGTCAGCTGTTTGGTAATATTATTGGAGATAATTAAAGGCGATTCGGTACGATCCGTACGCTTCCGATCCATAAATCCATCCTTTGTTTGTGCCCACTTAAGTAATACATAAGGACGTTTTTGTTCCTGAAAAATAAAAAAGCGTTTGTTCAGTTCACGACACTCGTCGGCCAACACACCTACCTTCACTTCAATACCTGCCTTACGAAGTATCTCCACTCCCCTGCCCGACACTTTCGGATTGGGGTCAAGTGTACCGATAACCACCCGCGGAATGCCACACGAAACAATAAGATCGGCGCAAGGCGGTGTTTTGCCATAATGCGAACAAGGTTCCAGACTTACATAAAGCGTAGACTGTTTCAACAATTCAGGATTCTTTACCGAATGAATGGCATTTGGTTCGGCATGTGCCTGACCGTAATGACGGTGATAACCTTCACCGATAATAACATCGTTGCACACCACCACTGCTCCTACCATGGGATTTGGAGCTACATAACTAACGCCATATTGTGCCAGTTGCAGACAGCGATGCATGTATTTAATTGTCAATGCATCATTGTCTGGCTGTGGAATCGTGAAATCGTTCATTTAAAATTTTATTGATTTTAGTTGGAAATGGAGATATTCGCTCGTTTTATTTTCAAACAATAAACTCGGTTTCATCCTGTAGCCCTAAACTTGTAGCTAGTAACTAATTTTTCTATCTTTGCACTATGCAAACTGTCATTCAACATATTCAACACGAACTGCAAGGACTTTATCCTGAAACGGAAATTAAAAGTTTCTGTTATTTAATTGTGGAAAAACTTACAGGGTTTTCACGCACCGAAATAATCGTTAACAAAAATACACTTTTTTCTAAAGAACAACATCATACAATTGATAGTTTTATCCTAAAATTGAGGAATTTTGTTCCAATTCAATACATTTTAGGCGAAACGGAGTTCTACGGACTACCGTTTAATGTAAACGAATCGGTACTTATTCCCCGTCCCGAAACAGAAGAGCTGGTGGACTGGATACAAAGTGAAAACGATCGGAACGCAAACCTACAAATACTTGACATTGGTACCGGGAGCGGATGTATCGCCATCAGTTTGAAGCATGAATTTACACATGCCACCGTTGAGGCATTTGATATATCGGAAAAAGCTTTGGAAACTGCGCAAACCAATGCAGAGCTCAACAAACTGGATGTTACTTTCAGCAAAGTGGACATACTCGGCAGTCCTGAATTTGAAACCAAATGGGATGTCATTGTCAGCAATCCACCCTACGTAACTGAGATGGAAAAGGCTGACATGCAACCGAACGTATTAAATAACGAACCACATCTGGCTTTGTTCGTACCAGACAACGATCCGCTGCTTTTTTATCGCCACATTGCCCTTTTTGCCCGAAAACACCTGAAACCACAGGGGAAACTTTACTTCGAAATTAACCGCGAATTCGGACAAGCAACCACGGATCTGCTCTCCGAACTTGGATATACCGATGTGGAATTACGCAAAGACATTTCGGGCAACGACCGGATGGTAAGAGCTGTTTATGGGAAGCAGTAAGCGGTAAGCAGTAAGTGGTAAGCAGTAAGCAGTAAGCAGTTGTTGATGCATGAATGACATTGACCGTTTTATTATTATCTCTCGTCTTTGTTCTTTTGTCTTTGCTCTTTACTCTTTACTCTTTGCTCTTTGCTCTTTTTTGTTCTTCACTCAAACCACTCACATCATAATGATTAAACTTTCTAAAGATCATCACTGGATTCATTACCTGTTGCTCGTATTTGGCATATTCTGCATTTCGTGGTCGGCCATACTGGTTAAACTAACCGACATTAGCGGGTTTGGCTCGGCTTTTTACCGCATGTTTTTTGGCACTATTGGCATTATTCCCATTTGGCTTTATTTTAAAAAGCCGATACACAGCCTGAAAGGAGTGAAAATTGCCATTCTCTGCGGAGCCATCTTTGCCTGCGACATTGCCCTGTGGAATACCTCAATCATGATTTCGAAAGCTACCATCTCCACCTTACTGGCCAACCTGGCTCCGGTTTGGGTCGGATTCGGAGCTCTTCTTTTTCTAAAAGAGAAGCCTACCAAAGTATTTTGGGTGGGCACGGCTATTTCTATTTTCGGAGTTATAATCATCATCGGATTGAATGAAGTGCTGAACGCAAACCTGAATGCCGGAAACTTGCTGGCTATTGTGGCAAGCATGTTTTACGGTTCTTACCTGCTTATTACGCGCAAAGGCCGCGTAAGTCTGGATACCTTTTCGTTCACCGCCATTTCCATGATGTCCAGCACCGCTGTTTTAGGATTGATTTGCCTCTTTACCGCTACTCCACTTACGGGTTATAGCAATAATACATGGCTATTGTTAGTTGCGTTAGGACTGGTACCTCAGCTCCTTGGTTGGTTGGCCATCAATCAGGCTTTGGGACACATCAGCCCTACGGTTGCCTCGGTAAGTTTATTGAGTCAAACGGTTTTCACGGCTATTTTTTCAGTAATTATCCTGAACGAAGTACTTACATTGCACGAAATAGGCGGCGCGGTGGTGGTGTTGGCCGGAGTTTATCTGGTAAACCGGAAATAAAAAACTGAATGAAGAGATTATAATTCATCCCCTCCCACACCTTACCCCATAAAGTGCGAAAGAGGATGACAGAATAGAATTATTTTACGCTTTAGGCGCTTCGGTATCAGAATCTTTATCTGAGCGTCCTTTTCGCTTAGCAATTACATCTGTTGCACGACTGATGCGGGCATTCACTTCATTTACAAATTCTGCGTAAGGAGCTTCACCGTTTACGATAATAAGTGCATTTACACGTTCCACTATTTTACGGTAGACAGCATCCACCTGTATGCGCACCTTTTTCATTCTTAGCTCTGTGCGATTAGCTTTTTCGGAATTACGTGATGCCTGCAGAGTTATAACCACATTATTTCTTCGTTCCAACTCAGCAATCCAGTCTAACATAGTCAACAAAACTATATCAGTAGCAGCTTTCGTTCTCAAGTCTGCAATTAAACTTGTCAGCAGACCCGATTCTTCGTCATTCGGCTCCGGAGCTAAATTACCGTACGCATCAAAGATCACCTTCACTCGTCTGGCAGCTTCACGCACTTCGGGGTTGAAGTGGTTCAGATCGTTCTTCACTTTGTCAGCAACTCCACGAAATGTAGAATCGCGGTCTTTGTCGGCTGCATCTATCTCGTCGGTGGTAGCACTTCTGGTAATAGCCACCAAGGCCACACCTTCATCTTTCAACAAAGGCGTATAGGCTACATAATCATCAACAATACCAAGTGCCTGAGGTGTGTACTTGATAATAGTACTGTTGAAATCGGTTTGAAACTGGTAATGCGCTGCATTACGTTGAATATTCAAATTCAAATTTGCTATTTTCATAGGCAAACATTTTTAATCAATTAAACATCTCATTTTATTTAATTCTAAAAACAAAAATGCGGAGACTAAGGTAATTAATGGTTCTCAGTACTGAGAAAGTACTTCCGACCTCTCGAAAGAACATTCTCAGTAGTGAGAACGGAGCGCCGAGGGGTCGGACAAGCATTCTCAACACTGAGAACGGGTCGCCGAGGCCTCAAACAGGTTTTCTCAGTACCGAGAATGGAGGGCGGAGGGACCGGCACAAGATTCTCAGTAGTGAGAGTGAATTTTTTATTCTTTGAGGCTCTTTTGCTCATTTGCAAACGACGAAATATTACAACGAAACTCTGATGATTTATGATTGATCTCCATTACCGGCATCCTCATTTATCAGGATTCGGAGTTTACAGAAGCTATCATAGATAACTAATCCTCAATATTATGGAGCAAATATACAAAGTTGTTTTTTTATTTCCAACTTTTTCCACAAAAAAATGAAAAAAAACACATCAGTCGCAGTTAATCCTGTTGGCAAATTACTATTTTTGTCAAACTTTAAAGTAAAATACTTATGTCCAGAAAAATTAAACTTCACACATTTCATTTCCTATTCCGTATGTTTGCTTATCTGGCAGATAAATCGGGTGGTTGGCGGGTGTTTGTACGCCCCAAATTATTATTAGGTTCGTTGATTTTGGGGTTTGGATTGACTGCAACCAGTGCAGCACAAAGCCAAAGCAGCAGCCAGCAACGAAAGAAAGAATCTCCAAAAGATAAGTCTGACACAATTCGATCAAAGGAGGTTGAAAAAAATGTTTGGTGTTATGTTACAGAACAAATGCCGCAGTATCCGGGCGGCGAGTCTGCATTATTGAATTTTGTATACAAAAATTTAAAATATCCGGAATCTGCCATTAAAGATAAAATACAAGGGAAAGTAATTATGCGTTTCGTGGTAACAAAAACGGGTGAGGTTGATAAAGTTGGGGTTATAAGATCACTACAACCCGACTGCGACAAAGAAGCTATCAGAGTAGTTAAGATGCTACCAAAATTCACACCAGGCAATCAAAGTGGAAAACCTGTAAGTATTTGGTACACCATGCCCGTTATCTTTAAACTTGATAATAATGTCCCGAAAAATTAAATTCCATACGTTTCATTTTCTCTTCCGACTGGTTGCCTATCTGGCAGATAAATCGGGAGGCTGGCAAGTATTTGTTCGTCCTAAATTATTATTGGGTTCGTTGATTGTGGGATTAGGATTGACGGGTAGTGGAGTGATTGAGGCACAAAATAAAGCTCCCCAAAAATCACAATCAAAAATCAATTCAATTCAATTAAAGCTAATTCGAAAGATTCAGTCAAATCTGATGATGATCAGACTATGTGCTATACTGTTATAGAATCAATGCCCCAATTTCCAGGCGGAGAATCTACTTTACTCAGTTTCATACAAAAAAATCTAACCAAACTACCCATAACACAATGCTACAATGGAGTTATGGGTAAAGTAGTCTGTCGCTTTGTCGTTGAGAAAGATGGGAGTATTAGCAATATCACTGTTATCCGATCACTCGATCCCGGTTGCGACAAAGAAGCCGTAAGGGTAATAAAGTTATTACCAAAATTCATTCCAGGTAAGCAAAACGGTCAAGCAGTAAGAGTTTATTATATACTACCTGTAATTTTCAAACCTGAATAACGATGTCCAGAAGAATCAAATTACATACGTTTCATTTTCTATTCCGTTTGTTTGCTTATCTGGCAGATAAATCGGGAGGTTGGCGGGTATTTGTTCGCCCGAAATTGCTGCTGGGGTCGTTGATTGTGGGGTTAGGGTTGACGGCTTGCGGAACAAAGACAGAGAATATATCTAATCAAAAAATTAAAGATTCAACAAGAACTGCAGAAAGAAATAAAAAGATATCACTAGAAAGGAAGAATAATAAATCTTCGAAAACTACTATGTGCTATTCGCCTATCGCAGCAAAGAAAGAGGAACCCATGAAACTTAAAGAACCTTTAATCACTTGCTATGACACAGAAGTAATCGAGCGCGATACGGTTGCTGTAGATAGCAATTATATTTACCAAGTAGTTGACCGAATGCCTCAATTTTCTAAAGGGAGTGATTCGTTGTCAACCTATGTTTCTAAAAATCTGAAATGGCCTAATACAGATGCAGATGTTCAGGGAAAAGTAATTCTTCGCTTTGTAGTAAATACCAATGGTTCTATTTCTGATATTGAAATAATACGAAGTTTACATCCGGTTTTTGATGCCGAAGCTATCAGAGTAATAAAAACGCTTCCAAATTTTATACCAGGAAAACTAAATGGTAAAGTTGTAAGGGCTTATTACGTAATTCCCATAATTTTTAGAACTGAATAGAAAAATGCTCGACCTCCAACATATCGCTTTCGAAACCACCGACCGTTGCAATCTGGATTGTGTATATTGCTACAATATATGGAAAACGGATGGCGTAGAACGCGTTCCGTTTAATTCCTACACCAAAGCCATCGAAACACTCAAACGGGTTTTCAGTATGGCCGATATTCAATATGTGGCATTCACTGGTGGTGAACCTTTTTTATCGGAACGCTTTGCTGAAGTGATTCTGTTCTGCCGCATGCAGGACAAGCAAGTCACCCTTATCAGCAACGGCACACAAGGTAAAACGAAGGATTACAAACAACTGATTAAATTGGGCGTGGGGTTATTTGAGTTCCCTATTCATGCTGCTCAAGCCGAAATTCACGACCGCATGGCGCAGGTAAAAGGCAGTTGGCAAAAGTCAGTCACCTCCACCCGCGAAGTGTTGAAACTTGGTGGAAGCGTAGTTCCGGTGGTGGTTATTACCAAACACAATGTAAACCAACTGGGTGAAACGTTGGAGTTTATTGCTTCGCTGGGTTGCAAACGCATTATGCTGAACCGCTACAACATTGGCGGAAAAGGGTGCACAAATCCGATGGAAGTATCGGCAACTGCCGAAGAACTGCGTAACGCCTTCTCGGTAGCTAACGCCAAAGCTGCCGAAATGGATTTAGTACTTACAGCCAACGTGTGCTCACCTGTTTGTTTACTAAATCCAGACGATTATCCGCTTATTGGTTTTGGACATTGTTCATTCAATGTGCTGCAACGCCCGATAACATTGGATATAAACGGAAACATCCGTCTATGCAATCACTCTCCGGTTGTTGCCGGTAATATTTACAAAAAAGAACTAGGCAGTATTCTTTATTCTGATTATAGCACCGAATGGGAAAGCTCCGTCCCCGATTTATGTAAGCCCTGCTCCCACTGGTCAGTATGCAAAGGTGGTTGCCGCGCTGCATCCGAACAATGTTTTGGCTCATTGGGAAAAGAAGACCCAATAATAGAAGCACTAGAGCTAAAAACAACTATAAAAACAGAAAAATAACTACATTTGTAACCTGAATTTACAGCCGTTTCCCATTTATTCTATAAACCCATGAAAAAAGAATATAGCCTGGATGAATTGTTGCACAAAGCAGCTTCTTATTGTTCCATCTCCGAACATTGCGTATCGGAAGTAGAGGAAAA
>Ga0302272_1001213_pt1 | contig 11715 bp, 9 predicted proteins | sample III_Bog_N1_2_FD_198772 | JGI IMG/M metagenome (GOLD analysis project Ga0302272, IMG submission 198772) | Peat permafrost microbial communities from Stordalen Mire near Abisko, Sweden - III_Bog_N1_2 | ecosystem: Environmental > Terrestrial > Soil > Wetlands > Peat | place: Sweden: Abisko...
TCGGCAATTTCAAAGCTACCATTCGTCTGAAGGCAAAAAGTGTGGATTATTCGCTTTGTACCGGTTGCGGCGAGTGTATGACCAAATGCCCAAGCAAAAAAATCCCCAGTGAATTCAACGAAGGATTAGGCAAACGTACTGCTATTTACACCCCTTTCCCACAGGCAGTACCCAATAAACCGGTTATTGACCGTCTCAATTGTACCTATTATCAAAAAGGCAAATGTAAGGTATGCCAAAAGGTATGCCCCACAGGTGCCATTCAATACGACCTTCCCGACCAGTTTATTACTGAAGATATAGGAGCCGTGGTGATTGCCACCGGTTTCAATGTGCTGAATACCGATTTCTTCCCCGAATATGGTTATGGGAAATATCCCGATGTAATCAACGGATTACAGTTTGAACGTCTGGCATCGGCTTCCGGCCCAACTTTGGGCGAAATACGCCGCCCGTCGGATGGAAAGATACCTCAGAAGATTGTCTTTATTGCCTGTTCCGGTTCACGCGACCCGGCCAAAGGGCTGCCCTATTGTTCGAAAATATGCTGCATGTACACCGCCAAACATGCCATGCTTTATCAGCACAAAGTGCATGAAGGCGAGTCGTATGTGTTTTATATGGACATTCGTGCCGGCGGTAAAAATTATGAAGAGTTCGTGCGCCGCGCCATCGAAGACGACGGTGTGAATTATATACGCGGCCGTGTGGCACGTGTGTATGAGAAAGATGGTAAACTTATTGTGAAAGGTGCCGATACCCTGCTTGGTTCTAAACAGGTTGAGATAGAAGCCGATATGGTGGTGCTTGCCACTGCCGGTGTGGCCAGTCCGGGAGCTGAAGAGTTGGCACAAAAGATGCATGTCTCTTATGACGCCTATAAATTCTTTTCCGAAGCGCATCCGAAACTCAAACCTGTGGAGACCAATACGGCAGGTATTTTCCTTTGTGGCGCCTGTCAGGCACCGAAGGATATTCCCGAAACTGTAGGAATGGCCTCGGGTGCAGCAGCCAAGGTAATTGGTTTGTTCTCGAATAGCGAACTGACCCGCGAACCGTTGATTGCAGTGGTGAACCGTTCGGCTCCTCCGGTATTTTCTACCTGCGTGGGTTGTTTCATGTGCCAAACAGCTTGTCCGTATAACGCCATCGAGCGCGAGGAAATAAAAAACAGAAATGGAGAGGTGATTAAAACCATTGCCAAAGTCAATCCCGGATTGTGTCAGGGATGTGGCACCTGCGTGGCTTTCTGTCGTTCCAAGGCTATTGATATTCAGGGCTATTCCAACGAGCAGATGTTTGCCGAGGTAATGGCGCTGCTGAATGTGTAAGGTGATGTGGAGATGTTAGTAATTTGAGAAACTATGAGAAGGAATCTTTTGCTTATTATCTTGATGGTTATGACTTTTGTTTGTTCTTATAGCCAACAAAATCAAAAGCCAAAGAGTTCTTTTTCCAACTCTGGAGAATCATCATTTACCATAATAGACCGTGATAGTGACTCAATTTATACTTATAAAATTGTTGAGACTGATTACAAGCTGGTTTATATTGCTTTAAATGATTCAAGTAAATTGAACTATTATTTTGCGAAATACACAACTACATCGGAGTCTAATACAAATTCAGAAAATCAGAATCGAGAAATAGAAATTGAAGTGCATCCTTTAGATAATCCTGAAAGAATAGATTTTAAACTGAAAGAAGCTTGTGATGATATTATTTTGGGAACAGAAATATTTACAACGAAAGAGGACGCTTGCTGTGGAGGAGAAGATAAACTAGCAATTTATGATTATAACAAGAAGTTGATCATCAAAGGGAATGAAAAAATAATTTCAGGGTCAATTCCAAACTCTCCTTTAAAAATTTATATTGCTTGGGAGAATGAAGATTCAGACGAAACAACTCTAGGGACTTTACATTATTCTTATAATAGTAAAGATAAGTATGATATAAAAGTCAAAGGAATTTTACCTTCGGATAGTTCCACTTTGCGTACACCAGAGATATCTATAATAACGTCGAATTCCAAAGATGAGTTCAATAATGAAACTAATGAATATACACTTTGGTCGTTAAATGGTTGTAATAGTAAAGCCTTAGTAAATAATATTACGATACAAATAGTCTTTGATTGTGATTACAAACATAAGAAGATAACACTATCATTTCCAATAATAAAAGGAAAACCATTTGGGAAAGAAGATAGGCAGCAGATAGTTTTTCTTAAATAGAATTCAATATTTCTTCTCCTTTGTAATGAAAAAAGTAAATAATAAATGAATAAATTGTAAATAGAACCATGTCAGAATTTGAACCTAAAATAGTGGCGTTTGTCTGCAACTGGTGTACTTATGCCGGTGCCGATTTGACCGGAACCAGCCGTATCAAGTACGCTTCCAACGTGAAGATTGTACGGTTTCCGTGCACCGGTCGCATCGACTTCATGCTGCTTTTGAAATCCTTTGCCGAAGGTGCCGATGGCATTATAGTATCGGGCTGTCATCCTAATGACTGTCACTACACTTCGGGGAACTTTCATGCGCGTCGCCGCTGGGTGATTTTTCGCGGATTACTTAACTTTATGGGTATTGATGTGAAACGCATCCAGTTTTCGTGGGTGTCGGCTGCCGAAGGTGCCAAATGGGCGGATATTGTCAATACATCGGTGGCTACAATACGCGAACTGGGACCCTACACCGAATATCGTAAAGCTGCCGACTATATTGCACAACAAGAAATGAGCGTTGTTGATGGTCAAAGTTTTCAAACAAAAGAAACGAGTTCTTTGTGACCTTTATTTTTAAAATTATGACCACAAAAAAAGGAGGTTTTCAATGGATAAATTGAGACAAAAAGCGGCAGAATTGTTGCAGTCGGGCGAAGTACAGATGATAATAGGTTACGAAGAGGGTACCAAACGCCCGCGTCCCTGCTTTGTCTCTACAGCCGAAGAGGCTGCAAAAATTATTTTTGATGACCGTTGCACCGGTAACCTTGCTGTATATCTTACACATAAAGAGCTGATTGGCGGACAAAAAACAGCCATCACGGCCTCTTATTTTGCTCTGCGCAGTATATTGCGTTTGCTTACTGAAAATCAGTTGCAACTTGATAAATTAGTAGTGCTGACAGTTTCGAACAAAAAGGAGCTGATACAGTTTGCGACAACCGATGATATCGCGGCTTATCTGAAAACAGCTCCCGTACCTGCTCGTGAAGACGATACGGTGTTAATAGCAAAACTCAATGCCATGAATCGCGAAGAAAGATGGGCATTCTGGACAGATGAACTCTCAAAGTGTTTCAAATGCTATGCCTGCCGGGCTGCCTGTCCGATGTGTTATTGCACCAAATGCATTGTGGAAGAAAACCGCCCGCAGTGGATTCAGCCATGGGCGAGTACATTGGCCAATATGGAGTGGCACATCAACCGCGCCATGCACATGACCGGACGTTGTGCCGATTGTGGTGCCTGCGGTTCGGCTTGCCCGCTGGGCTTGCCCATTCATCTGCTCAGTCATCAGATTGTGACCGAAGTAAACGATAATTTCGGACTGGATGTCAATCAGGCTGTGTCGGGCGACAATGCTCTGTCGACCTACAAACCGGAAGACAAAGAAGGGTTTATCGTATAAACCCAGATATCTAACCCTTCCCCTGTCGGGACTTTCCTTTATCAAAGGGGAATAACACGTTCGGCAGAGTAAGGCTTAAAATGAAGTAATAATAACTCTTGCATACGAAGTTGTCCCCTTTTTGAAAGGGGACGAGCGTAGCGGAGGGGTTAAACAAAATATAATGGAAAAACGTTTCATTACTCAGGCATCGCTTAACCGGTGGCTTACAAAACTCACTAATGATGGCAAACACCTGTATGCTCCTATAAAAAGGGGCGACAAGGTCGATTTCGGACGTGTGGCATCACCCGACGAAATTTCGTTTGACCATGTGCAGACTACACAATCGGCCAAGTCGGTGGCTTTTCCCCGTACGGAGGTGCTGTTTTCGTATGAGAAAGAGAAAGGCAAGGTGCAACTTGAGAATGCTGATTTTACGGTATTTCCCGAAACAGTGGTTTTTGGCCTGCACCCATGCGATGCTGTGGGTTTTAATCCATTGTCGGCTATCTTCAACTGGGATTATAAAGACGAGATTTACAATGCTCGCTTGAAACGCACCACAGTAATTACTTTGGCCTGCACCAAAGCCGACGAGTATTGCTTTTGCACTTCGGTCAATGGCGGTCCGGGCAATACAGCAGGCAGTGATATTTTGCTCACTCCGGTCAAAGAGGGTTTTTTGGTCGAAATCATCACAGAAAAAGGCATTGCCCTGATGAAAACCGATGAGGCAGCTTTTGAAGCCGACCGTGGCGATGTAAAAGAAGAATATCTGGTGAAATTGCCGGAGAAATTTGACATAAAGGCAGTGCAGGAAAAACTGACCAGTGCATTTGAAAGTCCTATCTGGAAAGCACAATCACAACGTTGCATCGGTTGTGGTGCATGTGCATTTGTTTGTCCTACTTGCGCCTGCTTCGATATACAGGAAGATGCACATGGCAATAAAGGCAAACGGCTTCGTTGCTGGGATTCGTGCGGTTTTGCTTTGTTTACCCTGCATACCTCGGGACATAATCCCCGTGAAAACCAGGCACAACGGTGGCGTCAGCGCTTGTTGCACAAATTTTCCTACATGCCTGACCGTCTTTCAGTGCGCGGCTGTACCGGTTGCGGACGCTGCTCACGAGCCTGTCCCGTGGATATGAATTTGTCAGAACATCTCTCATCAATTTGAAAATAATATTCAATTGCCTCCGGCTTTAGCCGGAGGATAAAGAAAATAAACAATAGGCTTTAGCCAAACAAAAATGCCATATATCAAGGTTTATATACATTTTGTTTGGAGTACAAAAAACAGAAAACATTATTTTGACTCCAGTGAAACTCGACAAAGGGTTTGGACTCATATTCGTGATAATGCAAGAGCAAAAGACATTTTTGTAGAATTCATTGGAGGTTATGCCGATCATTGCCATTGCCTAATTTCATTTGGAGTTGACCAAACTATTCAAAAAGTGATGCAATTAATTAAAGGAGAATCTTCTTTTTGGATTAATAAAGAGAGTATTACAAATGACCATTTTGAATGGCAAAACGATTATTTTGCAGTCTCTGTTTCCGAATCCATGATCGATAAAGTTAAAGCTTATATAGCCAATCAGGAAGCACATCACAAAATCAAAACATTTCAAGAAGAATACGAAGAATTTATTTTAAAATTCGGATTTCAGCGTATAAAAGATATTTGAGAATCATTTGGCTAAAGCCCTAGTTTCTATCATTTACTCTCATACCCACAGCTAAAGCAGTGGGCAATTGAATATTATTTTCAAATTATTTATGGATTCAAATTTATATCTCCCACACCTGATGACTGTGGAAAAAATCACACAGGAAGCACCCGGTGTGAAGACTTTCCGTTTAAAGTTTCAAGACGAAGCAGCTGCTGAGCAATTCTCATTCAAGGCAGGTCAGTTTGGTGAGTATTCGGCTTTCGGAGAAGGAGAAAGCACCTTTTGTATTGCCTCATCACCTACCCGCAAAGGTTATATCGAATGTACCTTTCGTGAGACTGGAAAGGTAACCTCGTCGCTCTCGAAGCTTGAAGAAGGCGAAACAATGGGCTTTCGCGGGCCTTTCGGGAATACATTCCCAATGGACGAATGGAAGGGCAAAAGCCTGCTCTTTATTGCCGGTGGAATCGCGTTGCCTCCTATGCGTTGCGTTATCTGGAATGCACTCGACACCCGCGAAAATTTCAAGGACATCAGCATTCTATATGGTGCCCGTTCGGTAGCCGATTTGGTCTATAAACACGAACTGGAGGAGTGGAAACAACGCAAGGATGTCCGTTTGGTAACTACTGTCGATCCCGGAGGTGAGACCCCCGACTGGCAGGGTGAAGTGGGTTTTGTCCCCTCCATTCTAGAAAAGATGAATCCTTCGAGCGAAAATACTATTGCCATTGTGTGCGGACCTCCGGTGATGATTAAATTTACCTTTCCTGCACTTTACAAACTCGGATTTATTCCCGATAATATTTATACCACACTAGAAAACCGAATGAAATGCGGTGTGGGCAAATGCGGACGATGTAATGTGGGAAAACTCTATGTGTGTAAAGATGGCCCTGTGTTTACGGGGGCAGAATTGCAGGCATTACCCGCTGAGTATTAATGTACTCTATATTTTTATTTATTGTGTAAATATCTGGGTTATCAATTTTTGATAGCTCCGAAATTTTTAAAATAAAAGAGGCCACCCGAAAATTGCTTTCGGATAGCCTCTTGGCGTATATAGAGAGTTAGTTTTCGCGGAAAGTTGTTGGGTCAATTGCCAAACACCAACACTCCATCTTTGGCATCTACCACTATCGGTTTCGAGCGGTCGATAGTTTGGGCAATCAGTCTTTTGCTCAGTTCGTTGAGTACATTGCGCTGAATAACCCGTTTCACAGGACGCGCTCCGAATTGCGGATCGAAACCCTCTTTGGCTATTTCGGTCAATGCAGCATCGGTCACCTCAAGTACCACACCGTTATCTTTCAATTGTTGTTTGATATGGTTTACCTGCAATCCTACAATCTGTCTGATCTCGGATTCGTTGAGCGGTACAAACATTATCAGTTCATCAATACGGTTCAAAAACTCCGGTCGAATGGTCTTTTTCAACAACTCAAACACTTCGGTGCGAGTGCGTTCAATCACCTCTTCACGGTTCATTACGTTGATTTTAGAGAAATTCTCGCGAATCAAATTTGAGCCGAGATTGGAGGTCATTATAATAATGGTATTTTTGAAATTCACCACACGTCCTTTGTTATCAGTTAAACGACCATCGTCGAGTACCTGCAACAGGATATTGAACACATCGGGATGCGCTTTCTCGATTTCATCGAATAAAACGACTGAATAGGGTTTCCGACGGATAGCTTCTGTGAGCTGTCCACCTTCTTCATATCCCACATATCCCGGAGGTGACCCGATAAGCCTTGATACTGAAAACTTTTCCTGATATTCCGACATATCTATTCGGGTCATCATATTCTCGTCATCAAACAGAAATTCGGCCAGTGCTTTTGCCAATTCGGTTTTCCCTACGCCGGTTGTTCCCAAAAAAATGAACGAACCAATCGGACGTTTCGGGTCACCCAATCCTGCACGACTGCGGCGCACAGCATCGGCAATCACATCAATGGCTTCGTCCTGACCAATCACCCGTTTGTGCAATTCGTCTTCAAGATGCAGGAGTTTATCCTTCTCACCTTGCAGCATTTTGCTTACCGGAATACCGGTCCATTTCGACACCACATCGGCAATATCTTCGGCATCCACTTCTTCTTTTATCATCGGTGAATTGGCCTGTAATTGATGCAACTTCACTTTTGATGCCTCAATACTCTCTTCCAATCCTTTGAGTTTGCCATATCGTATTTCGGCCACTTTCCCGTAATCGCCTTCGCGCTCGGCTTTGTCGGCTTCAAACTTGAGATTCTCTATCTCAACCTTGGCTTGCTGAATTTGGTTCATCACCTCTTTTTCCGACATCCACTTCGATTTAACCACGCTCTCTTGTTCTTTCAGGTTGGCAATCTCTTTGCTAAGCTGTTCAAGTTTTTGCTTGTCGTTTTCTCGTTTGATGGCTTCGCGTTCAATCTCCAATTGTTTGATTTTACGCGATATTTCGTCCAACTCTTCGGGTACCGAATCTACCTGCATGCGTAAACGAGCCGCAGCTTCGTCCATAAGATCAATGGCCTTGTCGGGCAGAAAGCGGTCAGTAATATAACGACTCGACAGTTCCACTGCTGCGATAATAGCTTCGTCCATAATACGAACTTTGTGGTGATTCTCGTAACGTTCTTTCAGTCCACGCAGGATAGAAATTGCATCAGCCTCATCAGGTTCGTTTACCATCACAATCTGAAAACGACGTTCGAGTGCTTTGTCTTTTTCAAAATATTTTTGATATTCGTCTAATGTAGTAGCACCGATTGCACGCAATTCTCCACGAGCTAAAGCAGGCTTCAGAATATTGGCGGCATCCATGGCTCCTTCGCTTTTGCCGGCACCCACCAAGGTGTGTATTTCGTCGATAAAAAGGATGATTTCGCCATCCGATTGAATCACCTCATTGATAACCGATTTCAGACGTTCTTCAAACTCACCTTTGTATTTTGCTCCGGCAATCAATGAGCCCATATCGAGTGAAAAGAGTTGTTTCGATTTCAGATTTTCGGGTACATCGCCCCGCACAATGCGGTGAGCTAAACCTTCGGCAATGGCAGTTTTTCCCGTACCCGGTTCTCCAATCAGAATTGGATTGTTCTTGGTACGCCGACTCAGGATTTGAAGCACACGACGAATCTCCTCGTCGCGCCCAATCACAGGATCGAGTTTGCCCGAACGAGCCCGCTCATTCAGATTGATGGCATACTTATTCAATGCATTGTAAGTATCTTCAGCTGATTGGTCGGTTACTTTATTGCCTTTGCGCAATTCGGCAATTGCCGAGCGTAAAGCTGCTTCGGTCAATCCTGCATCTTTGAGCATAGTAGCCACCTGATTTTTTTCGGTCAGTAAAGCCAACAAGATAAACTCAATGGAGACATACTGATCTCCTTCCTTATTGGACAAGTCGATGGCTTTTTGCAACACGGCATTCGTTTCACGGCTTAGAAAAGGTTCTCCACCCGTCACTTTTGGAAATGATTCTACCATTTGATCGACAGTAGAAGCAATAATAGCAGTATTAACCCCAGTTTTTCCGAACAAAAAATTGGTGACATCTACTCCGTTTTTGAGGATAGATTTCAATAAATGCGGTGTTTCAATCGACTGTTGGCTTTTGCTTTGTGCCAACTGTATCGCATCCTGTACCGCTTCTTGAGCTTTGATGGTAAAGTTGTTGAAATTCATACTATAATAATTTGTTTTTGTTATAATTGGAATAACTGACCGCATAGTTATCTGCAAATGATGTTGCAAAAGCTTTGCCACAACATCAAAACGCCAAAATGTCACGTGATTGTTAATTAATCGGAAAAAATGTCAGAAATACAGTGCTGTTTTCGTGTGAATTCATTGCCGGAAATAGCAAAATAGCACGAGTATTAGAGTACAACTCGAGATAGCCGTGCATTGAATAAGAATATTGACATACCCACATTCCTTTTTTGTATCTTTGCCACTGGTTCTCTTCCCTATTGATGCAATAGTTATCATTACTGCATTATTTACACATATACATAAAATGAAAAACTCAAATCCAAGGAGATACACATTTGTAGTTCTCTTATTACTGATGATTTCGTTATCGACTGCTAAAGCTCAGTCGGATACTGTTTGTACAAAACAAAAAGCTGCAACCTGGTACAATAATGCTGAATGGCAACAGGGAATGAAGCTTCGGCCGCATTCATCGACAGATAAAGTTGAATTTGCAAAACAGTATCAGGCTCACAAGACAACATGGGATAAGGTGTTTTCATTTTTGAGTGATAACAATTTGGACAGCTTGAAAACCGGCAAATATGTGATTGACGGAGAAAATGCTTTTGCCGATATTACCGACAATCCTTCTTCCGAATTGAAAGATGCAAAATGGCATTCTCACCGGAAGTATTGCGACATTATGTATGTGATTAAAGGGAAAGAATCAATAGGTATTGCACCTATTGCCGGAGCTCCCGTAATTATCCCGTTTAACGATAAGGGCGACTCTCAATTTTATAATCAGGAGATGCAGGGAAGTTATTTTGTGTCGGAAGCCGATACGTTTTTTATTCTCTTTCCAACCGATGTGCATCGCCCTTTTATTAAAGTAGATGGATGTAATTATGTGAAGCGAATCAGGATTAAAATTAAAGTAGATTGAAAATTAAACCATTCAATCGAATTGCAATCTAAGTAAGCATTAACCTTATTCTCATTTTATTTTACTACTATGGAATTCTCAAGACGCAAGTTTTTAACCACCGCTGCTTTGAGTGGTGTAGGTGCTGTTCTTTCATCATCAAGTCTGGCTTCTACACTCAGTTCGTCCTCAAAAACAACAAAACTTCCGGGTATTAACCCAACCTATACAAAGCTGGATAAAATTCTCAGTGAACCGATTTTTAAAAAAGAGTTGTTTACATCGCCTGTTATTATTGAAACACTTGAATTATTACGATACAAGGATAATTTTTTGTGTCGTGTACGTTCTACCGATGGTGTCGAAGGTTTTTCTTTCGGGCAAAATGATCAGTTGAAATCACTTTATCCAGTATTTGTAACCCGAATGCAGGAGTATTTTATAGGGAAAGATGCGCGCGATTTGGAAGCTTTGCTCGAAGAGGTGTGCGTCTTTAAAAGCAATTATAAACTTCAGGGTATAGCAATATGGGTACCGCTTGCTACCATCGAATTTGCGATTCTCGATATGTTGGGGCGTATGGTAAAAAAGCCTATCGGTGCTTTGGTGGGGACGGTTCAAACTAATAAAATATCGGTGTATCAGGCAAATAGTGAACGTTATATTTCACCGGAACTTACCGTTGAACATCTGCAACGGGAACTGGATAAAACACATGCCAAAGCCATCAAATTCAAACTGGGAGGACGGATGAACCATCCTGAAACTCCCGAAGGAAGAAGCGAGAAGTTAATTCCACTGGTGCGAAAAACTTTTGGCGATGAGATGGTAATCAGTGCCGATGCCAATGGTTCGTATGATGTAAAAGAGGCTATCCGGATAGGGAAGATAATGGAAGAGTATAAGTATGCGTTTTATGAAGAGCCAGTTCCGTTTGACTGGTACGAAGAGACCAAACAGGTAGCCGATACTCTCAATATTCCTATTGCGGGTGGAGAGCAGGAGCCAAGTCTTCACAATTTCCGTTGGTTATTGGCAAATGACGGATTGCAGATTGTGCAGGCCGATATGTTTTATTTCGGTGGAATGGTACGTGCAATGAAAGTGGCACGAATGGCAAATGCCATGGGAAAGCTACATATTCCGCATGTATCAAGTATCGGGTATATTTATATGATGCATTTTATATCCGCCATCCCAAATGCAGGTCCTTATCACGAGTATAAATCATTTAATCTTGATTTCCCGTTCGAATGCAAAACCTCTTCGCTTATTCCCGAGGATGGTATTGTGACTGTTCCTACCGGACCGGGACTCGGCATTGACATTGATCCTGATTTTATAAAGAAACATACGGTTTTGAAAGCTTAGTTGCCTGAATAGTTCGCGCATACCTAAAGCAAACGATGGACATTCATTTTTTTGTATCTTTGCCGCAGTTAATTCGGTATAAATTTTTCAATCAAAAATAATGAGTTATATTTTATTAGAAGATATGCGCTTTTTTGCACACCACGGATATTACGGGGAAGAGCAAAAAACAGGCAACTACTTTATGGTCGATTTGAAAATGGAGGTAGAGTTTGGCAAGGCTGCCGAAAGTGATGAATTGACCGATACTTTGAATTACGAAAATGCTTATAATATTGTAAGAACAGAGATGAGTATTCCCTCACGCCTGCTCGAAAATGTGGCGGAAAGAATGCTTCAAACTCTTTTTGCACAATTTCAACAACTGACTTTTGCCGAAGTGAAATTGTCGAAACTTAATCCCCCTTTGGGTGGCGAAGTG
>Ga0302272_1001216_pt1 | contig 11697 bp, 12 predicted proteins | sample III_Bog_N1_2_FD_198772 | JGI IMG/M metagenome (GOLD analysis project Ga0302272, IMG submission 198772) | Peat permafrost microbial communities from Stordalen Mire near Abisko, Sweden - III_Bog_N1_2 | ecosystem: Environmental > Terrestrial > Soil > Wetlands > Peat | place: Sweden: Abisko...
CAGGAAGGCAATATTCACGGCTTCCGAACCACCTGTGGTGATAATAATATCATCAACCGACACATTAATATTGAATTTCGCGTAATATTTCACCAGTTTTTCGCGAAAGCTTAAAAGGCCATCGCTGGGTGAATACTCAAAAATATTCAAGTCAATATTCTTTAACGCCTCAAGCGCAACGGCCGGTGTCGCCAAATCTGGCTGACCGATATTGAGATGATACACTTTGATGCCGCGAGCTTTGGCTTTGTCAGCCATGGGCACCAATTTGCGAATTGGCGATTGGGGCATAGCAAAACCCCGTCCTGAAATTTTTGGCATGAGCGAAAAATATTAGATTCTATAGTAAATTATGAAGCCTGAGTCAGACTCAAATTATGATTTTTTGTTGCTGATAAATTTAATTGAGAAGAACATCATGTTCAATAGCAAACCCATCAAAATAGTCATTCCCCAAGTCCGCGGATGGGAGAATGGATTAATAAATCTATCAATTATATCATTGAACAATCCAAACGGGTTGCTTAAAATATCCCAACTATTCCATCTCAAATATCGACCAAGATAAATACCGAAACTAGCTAAAAACAAAAATGAAATCGTTATGATTGTTATTAATCGTTCGCTTAAATAATTTTTCAATAACTCCATAATATCCATAAGACTTATAAATCCATACATTAAACCAGTCCATGCAAATGAGAGAATCACTATTAAATCGAACCAAATTGGTGCAGAGGTTCTCAATCGCAAATGAAACAAATCTGTTAGGATATAGGGTGAATTAGGAAAGAACAGAAGCCATGAAAACATCAATAAAATCAATGATGTTTTCTTGTGTAATCCGTTAAGGATAAAGATAGAGCTTAATAACCATGGAATAAAAGCCAAAAACAGATTCCAGTTCAAAAACAAAAAAACTTTTGTGTCTGTTACAAAATACCTTGTTAATGATATTCCAAAGCAAAACACCGACATTACAATCAATAAAATTGTAATGTTATATCGGTTTTGATTTTTTAATTGTTCAATCAGTTTCATTGTTGCTGATGCTGTTTACAGAATATCGATTACTTCTTCATTGCTCTGTCAATCTGTCGTTTATCTTCTTTTTCTTTAAGCGACTGACGCTTGTCATAGTTTTTCTTACCACGCGCTACAGCAATTTCGAGTTTTGCCAGCCCCTTTCCATTGATAAATAATTTGGTAGGAATAATTGTAAAACCTGTCTCCTTGGTGGCTCGTTGTAATTTAGCCAACTCTTTGGAGTTGAGCAACAATTTCCTGTCACGGCGCACTTCGTGATTGGCATAAGTTCCAAACGTATACTCGGAAATATGCATGTTTTTTACCCACAACTCATTGTTGATAAACAAGCAATAGGAGTCGGATAAACCTGCTTTTCCATCACGTATAGATTTAATTTCGGTACCGTACAATTGAATGCCGGCGACGAGAAAATTATCTAATTCGTAATCAAAAGAAGCGCGCCTGTTTTTTAAAACAATATTGGAAGCTTTGTGCATGAATATAGGTGAAAGTTACTGAAGATTAGGCATTAAAGCCCTTAAAACTCCAAGAATAATTACAGGTGTCAAAACCACAAAAAATGTCATCCCAATTACAAAAAAGCCGCGTTCTTCGACCTTTAAATCAAACACTTCTTCAGCCGCAATCCACAGTAAATAAGTGGTATAAAAATAAAATACCCACAAAAAAAAGAAACTCGGAGCAATTGCAGTGACAATATAAAGCAAATAAACCAATGTAAACGAATAACCAACCACTATAATCGACTGTTCTTTTGTCGGTGTAAGGTTGTATCGTTTCTGCATTAACACGTTTAAAGCATACTGCACGATGTAAAAAGAGGACAAAAGAGAGACAAAATAGACCAAACTATGTACAATCAGTACATGAATAGGGAAAGCAGGATGGCGATGAAAAATGGCCTCTTGCAACAATAACACCACAGCAGCTACTGCCATCAATGGATAACAGAACCTGTTCAAAACCTGCTGCTTAGGATTCCCTTCTTTGAGAAAATCTCCCCATGCCACCTCGGGCTTGGCAAGCAACAAAACTATCTTTCTAACAATTTCTTTATGCATATTATTATCATTCTCTTTGTCAGTACAAAAGTAGGACATTACCTTTAAAAAGCCAAATTCAAATTTTGTAAAAAAGAGACGCCTCAGAGCATTAAACATGCAAAAATACCGAAATTCTCCTCACTACTTTGAAAAATAAAACATATCTTTGTCCGCAATTAAGAGAAAACATGCGGATTCATCACACCCTTCACAGAGACAATTCTCTATGGAGCAATTTTATTTTGCTTATAACCAAGGAGTAAAATAAATATTATAGACGCGAGTGTGTGAAATTTTACGTTGAACAAAAGTCTATGAAATTAAGTCCCTAATGTCGGGAAAAGTTCCATGTTTTCTTAATGTAAAAATGAAACAATCACATGAAAAAAGAACAACTATTTTCGGAACTTTCTTATAAAGTAGCCGATATTTCGCTGGCCGACTTTGGCCGAAAAGAGATAATTTTAGCCGAAAAAGAAATGCCCGGTCTGATGGCACTCCGTGAAAAATATGGCAACGAAAAACCATTGAAAGGTGCGCGTATCATGGGCTCACTCCACATGACAATTCAAACTGCCGTGTTGATTGAAACTCTGGCCGCTCTTGGAGCCGAAGTGCGTTGGGCAAGTTGCAATATTTATTCCACTCAAGACCATGCGGCTGCCGCCATTGCGGCTGCCGGTATTCCGGTATTTGCCTGGAAAGGCGAAACATTAGCCGAATATTGGTGGTGCACACTTCAAGCTCTCTTGTTTGAAGGTCATAAAGGTCCAAACGTAATTGTGGATGATGGCGGTGATGCCACCATGATGATTCATGTGGGACTTGCTGCCGAAAAAGATGCAACCGTACTCGATGCTGCGGTAGGTGGCGAAGACGAACGCGAACTTTACTCCATATTAAAAGATGTACTTCAGGGCGATGCCTCTGTGTGGACTCGTATGGTACCAGAAATAAAAGGTGTATCGGAAGAAACCACTACCGGCGTTCACCGCTTGTATCAAATGCTGGAAGAAGGCAAATTGCTCTTCCCTGCATTCAATGTCAACGACTCCGTTACCAAATCGAAATTCGACAATCTCTATGGCTGCCGCGAATCATTGGCCGATGGCATCAAACGTGCCACCGACATTATGTTGGCAGGCAAGGTTGTCGTGGTGTGCGGCTACGGCGATGTAGGTAAAGGCTGTTCACACTCCATGCGCTCGTATGGCTCTCGTGTCATTGTTACCGAAATTGATCCCATTTGCGCGCTTCAGGCTGCCATGGAGGGATTTGAAGTGACCACAGTAGAAGATGCATTAGCCGAAGGCGACATTTACGTCACCACCACCGGTAATCGCGACATTATCCGTATCGACCATATTGAAAAGATGAAAAGCGGTGCCATTATCTGCAATATAGGCCATTTCGACAACGAGATACAGGTGGAAAAAATGAAAAATTTCCCGGGTATCGTACACGAAAATATCAAACCACAGGTCGATAAATACACCTTCCCCGATGGTCACAGCATACTATTGTTGGCCGACGGACGTTTAGTCAATCTGGGATGTGCCACTGGTCACCCGTCATTTGTGATGAGTAATTCGTTTACCAACCAAACGCTCGCACAAATTGAACTCTTCACCAATAAATATGATATAAATGTGTATCGTTTACCTAAGAAATTAGACGAAGAGGTGGCTCGTCTGCATCTGGCAAAAATCGGAGTAAAACTCACAAAATTAACACCCGACCAAGCCGAATATATAGGTGTAGCTCAAGAAGGACCTTATAAACCGGAACATTACCGATATTAATCAATTATTAATTCAATACGCATGTTTAGTCAACTTTGCAATACAATTTTTGCAGCAGCAATCGACAAATATCACGAAACCGACCATGTGGACACCCCGATAAGTAACCCTTATGAGGTGAAAACGATTGAATATTATCTTTTTCTCAAAAACTGGATTGATACAGTTCAATGGCATTTTGAGGATATAATCCGCAATCCGCAGATTGATCCGGTGGAGGCATTGACACTCAAAAGGCGTATTGACAAATCGAATCAGGATCGCACCGATTTGGTAGAACTTATCGACAGCTATTTTTGGGATAAATATAAAAATGTCGAAAAACAACCGAATGCATCCATCAACACCGAAAGTCCCTCGTGGGCAGTGGATCGCCTCTCGATTTTGGCATTGAAAATATATCACATGCAACAGGAAGCCGATCGCACGGAAGCAACCGATGAACATCGTGCAGCATGTCAAAAGAAATTAGACATTTTGCTGGAACAACGTGTTGATCTTTCAACTGCAATTGACCAACTCTTGTCCGACATCGAAACCGGACACAAATGGATGAAAGTATATAAACAGATGAAAATGTACAATGACCCGGCTTTGAACCCGGTGTTGTATGCAAAACAGGGGTGAAAATCAGTAAATAATACCCTGTATAATTTAATGTCCCGTTAACCAAAAAAAATCACGTGCATATTCTTGTAATACGTCTCTCGGCCTTAGGCGATGTAGCAATGATGCTTCCGGTGGTAAGCAGCGTGGCACAACGTTATCCCGAACATCGATTTACCGTGGTGTCGATGCCGTTGGTAGCACCGTTGTTTCAAGGACTGCCCAATGTGAACTTTATTGCATTTGAAAAAAGGAGTAAGCATAAAGGATTCAAAGGTATTCTGAGGTTATATAGCCAACTGCGAGGGCTCAAAATAGACCACATGGCTGACTTGCATGATGTGTTACGCACTAAAATTTTACGCACATTATTAAGTATATCGGGCACAAAAATTGAGATAATTGATAAAGGAAGACCAGAAAAGAAAGCATTAATAGAGAACGGTTTTCAAAAGTCGAAACAGCTCACCTCATCGATTGAGCGCTACCGTGCAGTATTTACCGCTTTAGGTCTCACTATTGGCACTGTGAATGGAGGATTGCCTTTTGAAAAAAAATGTTCTCCGAAAGAAATCAAGCTGGCATTTGGCGCCAAAGAAGGAAAATGGATTGGGATTGCTCCTTTCTCACAACATCTTGGAAAACAACTACCGCTTCACAAAATTGAAACAGTAATTGATTATTTTTGCCAACAACCAAATACCACAGTATTTTTATTTGGTGCGGGCAGAAAAGAGCATGAGCAAATTGAGCAATGGAAGCAACGTTTTCCGAAAGCAATTTCGGTAGTAAATCGTTTTTCAATAGACATTGAAATGCTGTTAATGAAACAGTTGAATGTGATGCTCACTATGGATTCGGGTAATATGCACTTAGCATCGTTAGTGGGTACGCCGGTAGTGTCGGTTTGGGGTGCAACCCATCCTTTTGCCGGTTTCTACGGTCTGAATCAGCTACCCGAAAATGCTGTTCAGATGGAATTAGAATGCCGTCCCTGCTCTATTTTCGGAAACATTCCCTGTCGGTTTGGTACTTATGAATGCTTAAATGCCATAAATCCGAAAGCGATTGTGGAGAAAATGGTGAAATACTAATACACGTCAAAAGAAATTTCGTAAGAACAATTAAGATAATAATATGGGTAAAATCATCGCTTTAGCAAACCAAAAAGGAGGCGTTGGTAAAACAACAACCGCTATCAACCTAGCCGCGTCCTTAGCCTATCTGGGCAAAAAAATTCTCTTGGTTGATGCCGATCCACAGGCAAATGCTTCCTCGGGTCTGGGTGTGGATGTGCGCGAGGTGAAAAAGACTATCTATGAATGTCTGGTTGAAGAGATTGAACCTACGCAGGCTATTATTGGCACCGAAGTCGAAAACCTTTATTTGATACCTTCTCATATTGACCTGGTGGGTGCCGAAATTGAAATGCTTGAAATTGAACAACGCGAAAAAATTATGCGACGTATGTTGCAACCGCTTAAAGAACAATACGATTACATTTTAATTGATTGTCTGCCCTCATTGGGATTAATTACGGTAAATGCCCTTTCGGCATCGGATGCAGTAATTATCCCTGTACAATGCGAATATTTTGCACTCGAAGGAATCAGTAAGTTGCTCAATACCATTAAGATAATAAAAAACAAACTTAATCCCGAATTAGCAATTGAGGGTTTCTTGCTCACCATGTACGACAATCGCCTTCGTTTGGCAAATCAGGTATATAGCGAAGTGCAAAAACATTTCGGTGAACTTGTTTTCAAATCGGTTATTCAGCGCAATGTAAAATTGAGCGAAGCCCCGAGTCATGGCAAACCCGTACTGCTTTACGACAAAGAATCGAAGGGTACTCAAAACTATATGGATTTAGCCAAAGAGTTGATCCTCAGAGAAAAAAATAAATAATTTCTCTCCTGTCATCACCCGACAAAAAGGTGAAAGCAGAAGAAGGTATTTTATGAACTGGAATTATTTTAGATACACGATATGGTACAAAAACATGTTTTGGGGCGCGGATTAAGTGCTCTTATGGATATTGAGCCGATTAGCACAAGCGGTTCCTCATCCATCAACGAAATTGAAATTTCAAAAATACACGCAAACCCGAATCAACCACGCACTTTTTTTGACGAAGAGGCATTGGGTGAACTCTCGGCATCCATAAAGGAAATAGGTATTATTCAGCCTATTACATTGCGAGAACTTGACCCTGACAACTATCAGATCATTGCCGGAGAGCGACGTTACCGTGCCTCCAAAATGGCCGGGTTGACCTCCATTCCTGCTTATGTAAGAAAAGCCGCAGACGATACGGTGGTGGAAATGGCATTGATTGAAAATCTTCAGCGTGAAGACTTAAATGCCATTGAAATTGCACTCACATTTCAACGCCTGCAAGAAGAGTACAAAATGACTCAGGAACGCCTGAGCGAACGTGTAGGGAAGAAACGTGCCACGGTGTCTAACTACCTGCGTTTATTGCGCCTTCCCGCTGAAATTCAGATGGGTATCAAGGATAAGCAAATAGATATGGGTCATGCCAAGGCGCTTATTACGATAGAAGATCCGGCTATGCAAATTGCCATTTACGAACAAATTCTTGCCAATCATCTTTCGGTTCGTAAAGTTGAAGAAATGGTGCGCATCATCGATGAACCGAAAAAAGAGAAACCTTTTACGGAAAAACAGGCTTCACCCATTGAACATGAGTTAATTCAGAGTCGGTTGTCGGAGTGCTTGCGATCGCAAGTTCAGTTTACATGCAATGAAAAAGGAAAAGGCAAAATCACCATCCTGTTTCACTCGGATGCAGAACTGGAACGACTAATGGAGTTATTCGACAAGATTAATTAAAATCAACCCGAAGAAGAGAACTTCATTCATCATTATAACACAAAGAATTTCAATAAAATAACACCAACTTCTTGAGACAATTACTGATCATACTGTTGGGTTGCTTCTTAGCAATGGGAGCAAAAGTGCAAGCCGCAAACGACACGATAAAAGTGGCACGCGACTCCATATCGTTTTCGATGTCGGAGCGAAAATTGGCTAAGAAAATACCGGCAGATTCATTGCAAAAAATTATTTTCAAACCTAATCCGTCGCGTGCAGTATGGCTAAGCTCAATCGTACCGGGGTTGGGACAGATTTATAACCGAAAATATTGGAAATTGCCGCTTATCTACGGAGGTTTTGCCGGTTTGGCTTATGCCATTTCGTGGAACGGAAGAATGTACAGCGATTATAAAAATGCGTATCTTGATATTACAGATAATAACCCGAATACCAATAGCTTTCTAAACTTTTTGACACCCAACCAGCGAAAGCAAACAATTGATACTGCCTGGTTGACCAGTGCGCTGAAAAGCCGGGTAGATATGTTTCGTCGTTATCGCGATTTGAGTGTTATTTGTGCCATTGGTCTCTATGCGTTAACAATGGTGGATGCATATGTCGATGCACAACTGTCTGATTTTGATGTGTCGCCGGACTTATCGATGAAAATTGCACCCACATTAATACACAATCAATTACAAAGCCAATCAGGTCTCAATGCCTCGTTGGGCATGAAATTTAAAGTAAAATTCTAAACCTTACGACATGCGTTTTCCTTTCAACTGCTTCATTCTGACTCTACTGACAATGATTTCTGTCAATTCTTTTGCACAAATAAGTGTGAAGAATTCGCCGGATACCTTGCACAATGGAGCCAAGAAGCAATTAGAATCACTTGTGATGCCCGAAGGTCTTGATATGAGTTTCAACGGATTGCTCAATCAATGGTACGAAAAAAAGAATATAAATACCTCATTTACAGAAGATAGTGTAAATCCTTATGTATCTGACAGCACTGTCATCAAACGGTTATCAAAACTGCCCACCATCATGGAACTTCCGTTCAATGAACACGTGCGTAAATGTATTGATTTCTACACCGGTCAACGTCGCAAACAAGTATCGTATATGTTGGCAATGGGACAATATTATCTCCCAATATTTGAAGACCAGCTGATTGCCAATAAATTACCAAACGAATTAAAATATCTGCCCATCATTGAATCGGCACTTAATCCTACGGCATATTCACGTGCCGGTGCAGGAGGACTTTGGCAATTGATGGTTTCTACCGGACGAATTTATGGCCTTCAGGTCAACAGTTTGATTGATGAGCGGATGGACCCGTACAAAGCTACTATTGCTGCTACCCGCTACCTGAAAGATTTATACCGCATATATGGCGATTGGAATCTGGTAATTGCAGCCTATAACTGTGGTCCGGGAAATGTCAACAAAGCAATACGTCGCTCGGGTGGCAAACGCGACTACTGGCAAATTTATCCTTATCTGCCCGGCGAAACCCGAAATTATGTGCCTATCTTCATTGCCGCCAACTATGTAATGAACTATTACAAAGAGCATAACCTTAATGCTGCTCCGGTATGTCTGCCGATGAGCGATACCATTATTGTGAAAGAAAAAGTGCATTTGATGCAAATTGCCGACCTAATGAACCTGCCGATTACAGAACTCCGTACATTGAACCCTCAATATAGACAGGATGTGGTGCCCGGTAATTTTTCACCCTGCGCTATACGACTTCCACTCGATGCCGCCAGTTCATTCTTGCAAAACAAGGATAAAATTGTAGCCTACAGAGCCGGCGAACTATTCACAAACCGTTTGCTGGTAGAACCTTCGGAAAAAATCTACTCCTCTTCATCCCGCCACAAAGTAAAAGGGTCCAAATCGCGCAGAAGAGGAGGTGCTGCCGTACATAGTAGCAGCTCTAAGAAAAAATCGGGAAAAAGCTCAGGCACAAAGCGAAAGAAACACCGATAGATTTAGATTTGTCTGAAAAATTTCAACAATGGAACGACTCTATTATTCGATTACCGAGGTGGCAGCGCAATGCAATGTCAACGCCTCATTACTGCGTTTTTGGGAAAAAGAGTTTCCGCAACTTAAACCCCGCAAAAACGAAAAAGGCACCCGCTTTTATACCTCAGACAATATTCTGCTTATCAAACAAATTTTTCATTTAGTGCGCGAACAACACCTTACGCTGGAAGGCGCGCGCAATAAGCTGAAGAACAAAAAAGAGAACGTGGAAAAGACACAAGAAGTGGTAGAACGTCTCAAAAAAGTTCGCAAAGAACTACTCTCCATCCGTAAAGAACTGGTAGCAGCTGCCAAACCCCAAGATTGAATTTACAGTTTCTAGTGTTGATTTCAAAGTATTCAATGTTAGTCGTCATTTTACGAATAAAAAACGCATATGAATAATTGGGTTAATATAATCACATTTACATATCCTCATGAAGCTTATATTATAAGAGGAAGGCTTGAATCTGAGGGGATTGAAGTGATGCTTAATGACGAGTTGACTACACAGGTGTGTAATTTTTATTCCAACGCAATTGGTGGTGTAAAGTTACTGGTTCAAGATTTCGACTACGACAAAGCTCATAAAATTTTAGTTGAAAGCGGATATATTAAAGAACATAAATCTAAACCCAATAAATTTCTCACCCACTTTGATCGGTTTTCTTCTAAAATGCCTTTTATTGAAAAGTCAAGCCTCGAAGTAAGATTATTTATTGTTGTAACTTTAATTTTGATAATTATAATAGTTCCTTCTGTACTTTTATCATTGCCGTCAACACTTGAAAAACTGACACAAAACAACTGGTCAGTTGAAAAAATTTATTATAAGGGAAAAGAATTAACTCCAAATTCTGATGGTCTAAAACTTGAAAGTAATTTTAATGCTTTTTCGGAGATTATGGAATTTAGAAAAAATGGAGATGTAATTTTCCCGGGAATTGACTCTTATCCGGTTTTGAATAAATGGAAACTACGCAATGATAGTGTTTTTATCATCAGAGGATTAACTAAAGGTGAACCAACTGAAAGTGAATCTATTTATTATGGGAAATACAGCATTGAAATTGAAAATGGTTTCATAAAAATGAAATCAGATAATATACTTATCTTAGGAAGAGCCTATAATTTCTCATTTTAGTTTATAATGACAAAAGAGGTAAATTCAATAATTTGTCCATATTGTAATTCAGACAATGTGATAAAGAAAAAACAAGCTGGTTATTTAGTTATGCTATCTATAATGCTATTGGGACTACCCATACCTTTATTCAAGAAGAGTTTATATTGCTTCGACTGTGGAAAAGAATGGAAAATAAAAAAAATCTCAAAGTAAATCTATGGCCAGTTTGAAACCAAATCACTCTTAGTTCCGATTATTCGACGCTCACCTCCCTTCACATTCAAAATCATTTACGAATGAAACAAAGATTTCTATTTATCGCGTTATTGCTGGCTATTATTGGTGGTCAACTTTCGGCTCAACAACTTATACCTATCCCTGTCGATCCGCAAGTGCGTATCGGCAAGCTCGATAACGGACTCACTTACTATATCCGCCATAACGAAAAGCCCAAAGAACGAGCCAATTATTATATTGTACAAAAAGTAGGAGCTATTCTCGAAGAGGACAATCAAAACGGTTTGGCTCACTTTCTGGAACATATGTCGTTTAACGGCACCAAGAATTTTCCAGACAAACAGCTGATAGATTTTTTAGAAAAGAACGGTGTAAAATTCGGCGAAAACATCAATGCATATACAGCACTCGACGAAACGGTGTATAACCTTTCCAACGTACCTACTGTACGTCAGGGTATTATCGACAGTTCGCTTTTGGCGTTGCACGATTGGTCGAACTACCTGCTGCTTACCGACAAAGAGATTGACAAAGAGCGTGGTGTGATTCGCGAAGAGTGGCGCACGGGTTCGGGTGCCGAACGTCGCTTATGGAAAGCCTCAAACGCTATTTTGTTTGCCGGTTCGCAATATGCCAAACGCGATGTGATAGGCGACACCGCCGTGATCAACCATTTTGCATACAACACTTTACGTGACTATTACAAAAAATGGTATCGTCCCGATTTACAAGCTATTGTGGTAGTAGGCGACATTGATGTGGACAAAATTGAAACGCAAATCAAGTCGGTTTTTTCTTCAATTCCCAAGTCGGTAAACCCTGCTAGCCGTATTCAATACACCATTTCCGACAACGAGCTACCCATTGTGGCACGGCTCACCGACCCCGAGGCATCCAATACCACGTTTGTGATTGAATACACACAACAACCTTTGTCCGATGAAATTAA
>Ga0302272_1001217_pt1 | contig 11697 bp, 6 predicted proteins | sample III_Bog_N1_2_FD_198772 | JGI IMG/M metagenome (GOLD analysis project Ga0302272, IMG submission 198772) | Peat permafrost microbial communities from Stordalen Mire near Abisko, Sweden - III_Bog_N1_2 | ecosystem: Environmental > Terrestrial > Soil > Wetlands > Peat | place: Sweden: Abisko...
CCATGTGATTTACCATATAAACAGCTGTACTGTCAATGGATTTTTGCAATGTCCCTGGCATATTCTTTACATCCAACCAACTCCAGTTCTTTGGCCAGATATGCATAGTCAGATAATCTATATTTTTATCCGCATGAATTTGTTCAAAAAGATTCATGTCTTCTTCGCAACCATGGTATCCTTCCGAGCCAATTGAAACCATATGGTTTTTATCCAACGATTTGATATATGATGAAATATCTTTCAACCAGGCCACAAAAAGGGATTTATTCGTATCTGAGAATGCGCGTGGTTCATTTCCAATTTGCCATGAGAAGATAGCCTGATCTTCCGTATATTTTTTCTTTGTATACCTGTTTGTGCGTAAAATGACATGCTTTATATGGTTCTTCAACAATTGACGACATTCTGCACATCCGGCATATTGCTTTACATAATCCATATATGCAGGCCATCCATCCACCGATGGAACAGGGTTCTTGCCTTTTCCTGCCCAGTTCAGATACTGGCTGTAACCGCCTGACCATTCCCAGGAATTCGTAAAGAACAACACAGCTTTCATATTTCGTTTACCCAGCTCGGACAATAAGAAATCCAATCCGTCAAAAATAGTATCATTGTATATACCTGGTTTTAATTGTAAAGTTGGTTCTACTTTCGAAGGAACACCGTTTTCACCGTCTGAACCAATTAGTACCCTCAAATTAACAAGACCGTTTTCTTTCATAAAATCGAGTTCTTTGATTAAAAGTGCCCGATTACCTCCTTGCCCTTTTGAGCCGAGTATTGCACCATACCAAAAATTTGTGCCTACAAAATAGTACGGTTGTTCATTTACTACAAAATGCTTATTTTCAACCTTAGCAAAACGTTGCGTGAGTTTAGCGGAAGTACTGACAGCAATCAAAGTCATTACAAACAGAATTAATTTTTTATTCAATAAATTCATACTTATTATTTTGTTTCGTAGAATTAAATCCTTGTTGTATCTCTTAATTATATTCCTCTTATTATTTGTAAATTCCTTTCAGATCATTTTCAAACAAGGTATAATCTTCGTTGTAAAACTTCATGAAATCAGGCACCGAATTATGTCCGGGAAATGGCGCATAAAAATGATGTTTCATTCGATTATCATTTCTCCACAGCATAACGTAGGCAAGTTTTGATCCTTTATAGCGCAGTACAGGCAATAATGTTTTTGTGAAAAATGTACTGTCGGTTATCGATTCCAATCCTGTTTCGGTCATTGCAGCATCTTTTTCCTGTGCCAAACCGGATACTATCTTAACTTTTTCAGCTGCCAGCAACGGGTTATTTGCACCATCCGGTCTGAAGTCCCAGTATTCATCCATTCCCAATACATCTACATACTTATCGCCGGGGTAATCAATCAGGTAATCTTCGCGGGTTTTGAATTTACAATCGGTTGAGAATGCATATAAAAAATTATGAACCTGAAGACTATCCTTTAAATAATCAACTGTAAACCTCCATAACATCTTAAACTCCTGAGAACTTCTGTAAGGACGCCCCCACCAGAACCATCCACCCTCCATCTCATGGAACGGGCGAAAAATAATCGGGATCAATTCTCCATCTGCACCCCTGGAATTATGTGCCATTTGTGCAATCAGCTTCAGTTTCTCTTTATAAGTTTCATGAGCTTTCCCTCCAGGAAGCAATTCTTTAACTGTATTTACAACAGCCTTAGTTGTATCTACCCATGCCGTCTCACCGTTTAACGGATTGTCTGTATGCCAGCACATGGTTATAACAGCTCCGCGATTATATGTTTCAATCATGCGGCGAAGCAATAATTCAGATCTGTGGGCAGTCATCTCGGATGGCTTATTCGTTATAAAGGCAAAATCAAACCCTATAAATGCTGGATGTGAACCACAAACATCCTTAATATCCGAACGATTATCATCACCTGCCCATGTATGCCCGTATAATGTAGCATCATGATGTCCAACCAGAATTTGATTTTCCTGAATCTTTTTTAAGTTGGTATAAAGAGCTTTGGTTTCTGTTGTAGCATTCCTGTCAACTGGAACATTATCATTTTCATTCAAACTCTTACCATATGAAGCACCCGATACTATTAAACAAAGTAACAGCAGGTATAATGAATTAATTCGTAATACTTTCATGTATTTATTCTTTATTTCAATTTAAAAAGCAGTAGCATCGGCAGAATGTATCTTTGTAAATTCAGGAATCCAATTAGTTTTAATTACTATTCATCTATTTTTTACCACTTATCCGTTCTAAAAGGAACCAAAGGCAAGCCGTTCACATCAAATAGATTAGGCATTCCGTCATTTGTAAAACAATAACGTACAGCAACCGGGGTTTTTACTAATTGACTTGTCAAAGTAATGGAACCATTTTTCTCGATAACAGCAGTCGAAGGATAGAAAACCTTATCCTCTCCGGCAAGCTGAAAACTAATTATAGACTTGCCTTTACAACTCAATTTACCAATAGAGTTAATTGTGATATTCGCTTTGCTCTTATTTACCGTAAAACCTTCTAAATTAGGAAAATAGGGTTGCAAATCTTTTATTCCGTATTGTTCTTTCAATGCCATATTCACCAATCGGTTTCCAACTTCTTTTTTTATCTTCGGATGGATATTCGTTATATCATCTACCAGATCACCCACCACCACCATGCCTGTTTTAGGCAATTTTAAGGCACCTTCCTGCTGTTCGCGCAACAATGCTGCATTAACACCCCAGTAACCGTTCCATGGGGCAATTTGGACAAAATAAAAGGGAAAATCATTATTAAATGCTTTTCTCCAACCAGTAATAAGGCTTTCGAATAGCTTGCCGTAATTTTGTGGTTCACCGGTATTGGCTTCTCCCTGATACCAGATAGCTCCGGCTATTTTGTAGTTCACAAACGGATACAGCATCGAATTGTAGATAACTGAAGGCTCTACAGGTGCCCAGTTTACAGGTTTGGTATCTTCGGCCAGTTTTTTTAGTTCCGGGTCTTGCTTATACACTTCGTTTGGAGTCCATGCCTGTACACAAGTACCTCCCCAATATGAAGCAATCAATCCAACAGGAACTTTTATTGTTTCATTTATCTTTTTCCCAAAGAAATAACCAAGAATGCTCATTGAAGGGGTGGTTTCTGGCGAACTTACTTTCCATTCTCCGTCCGAATCGGTTTGTGGGAATGAATTGTATTTGTGCGATAGCTGGAAAAAACGTAATTGGTTGTTTGCCGAATTAGCCACCGCGTCCCCCGCATCAAGTACACCTTGCTGCCAGTTAAAAGCATATTCCATATTCGACTGACCGGAGCAAAGCCATACTTCGCCAATTAAAATATCATTTACTATGATTTTTTGTGTTCCACTTATAAATGTAATAGTATATGGACCACCTGCCTTAGGGGTTTTTACAATCACATTCCACGACCAGTCTTTTGCCGGATAAGCGATTATAGTATCCAAATGATTCCAGCTGCAACTTATCTTAACTGTGTTTCCACTTTGTGCCCAACCCCACAATTTCACATCGGTTGCTTGTTGTAAAACAGCATGATTGCTTATAATAGCCGGCAAACGCATTCCCCATTGGGCTGAAGCAACCATCGAAATGAAGCATAAAATGATCGGAATAAATACCTTTTTCATTGTTAATAATTTTTTAATATCTGTTTCTATTCTTTATATCAACCAATTAACCTAATTAACTAATCAACTTTACCTTAAACCCGGCATTTTATCCCTTGTTATAACAAAGTCATATGTAAAATACTTATTCCACCAGGCAGCTCCATTATTTTTATCCAACCGTGTATAATCACCACACCAGGGCATAAACCACGACCACATATCTCCGTTTTCTTTCATAAGGGCAGGATCGGGCGCTGAGCCACACTCACTCAATGTAATCAGCTTCCTGCCTCCAAATAAATCTTTCACTTTATTGAATGAGAAATACTGAGAACCATGCTGATTGTCACCAGGGTAAATATCCATTCCTATAATGTCGACATAGTTATCTCCAGGATACCAGTTAAGGGCTTCACCTGAAACATCCGTTGTCCAAACCCATATCAGATTATTTAAGCCATGTACATTTACCATTCGGTCATACATTAATTTCCACAACGCTTTGCATGGTTCGGCACCTTTCGCTCCCCACCAAAACCAACCTCCCGAAGATTCATGAAGTGGTCGCCAGATAACAGGTATATTTGCATCTTTAAATTGTTGCAGATACGTGGATATTAAATCAATATCAGCTATCATTGCTTTATATTCAGGCGAAGTAGGATCGGTCACTTTACTGACATCAAAATTTGTATCTGCTGTATAAAACGCTCCCGATTTGTTAACCGATAGCGGATCGCGCCAGTGCCACATCAGGTTTATGATGCCATTGTTAATCCAATAATCCTTACCATTTCTGAGCGGGGCAGCATAGTCAACCCAATTCTGATTTATCCATGGATGATTTATAAAATCAAAACACACCAGCGCAGGCCATTTACCAGTTTGTTGAAATACCCAGGTAGCTTCGTCATTGCTGTTGTTATTATTGGATGTGGTTCCGGAAAGCACTTTTGTCCCGAAACTTGCTTTGAGAAAATTGTATAAGTTTACTGCTTCCTTAGTTGGATTAGGAATGACCAAACCTGGATCGATACTAAATGGAGAAAGGCTAGTACCATAATAAGCCACAGAGATATTATCAAGTTGCATCCAACCCCAGTTTTTCACAATGGATAAAGTATGAGTTCCGGCAGAGAGTTTTAATCTTCCTGCAGCAAGTGTCGTCCACGAACTGACTGCACTAAAATCCAATGTAATAATTTTATTGCCATCAACATACAAGTCATTCGACTTTTTTGAATTGGAAGTTGAATAGCGAAGTGTTACGTCATAATATCCTGTTTGAGCTGCCTGTATGGTAAATGTAACATTTCCTCCATTGGTATTAACAAATCCGGTTCCAGTGAACCCGGTTAATGAAGTACCTACCGAAGCATCAGTTGTCAGTATTGCATTTTCAGCTTCATAAACAGTTAATTCTGCTGGCGCTGATTGAATCGTTGTAAATTTAAGTGTGATTTCTTTTGCAAAATTTCCGGCAACATTTTTAATGGCTGTTGCTGGAATAAGCAATGTATAATTTGTAGATGGTTTAAGAACTGAATTAATTGTAAGTGTATTCGAATTAACCGAAACAGAGACAATCTCACCGTTCAATTTGACATTTGCATTTGTTGCCAGAACAATTTTTTCTGAAAATTGGATTGTAACGGTGGTATTCATATCGACTGTTGCCGCTCCCTCAATGGGATTACTTGAAACTAAAGCAGGGAAAACCTGATCAATTATAGCCTCCGGTTTACAAGCGTTTATGGATAGTATAACGAAAGGAAGTATGAATATAAAAAAGCTAATTCTTTTGAACATAATCAAGAATGTTAACAATCAACCTGTTCTTGACAGGCTTTGATTTACTAAAACAGCATCAAATCTAATGAAAATATCTTTTTATTTAATAAAAAGGGGGAGTTGTTCCTGAGAACTTCTCCCCCCTTTTCAACAACCTTTTATTAATACAATCCGAAAACACCTGCCGGAGCAGTAATTTTTTCAAAACGAACATTATCAACAGCCATAGTTAATTTTGCTGTCGATCCACTATCAAGCCATCCAGCCGTCAAATCAGTCTCAACATGAGCACCATTTACTACACTTGTTGCCAGGTCTGCATCTGTTAATCCGCTATCAAACTGTGAAAGAGGGAATGTAACAGTTATCCATCCTCCAGTAGTCCTGGAAGGATAATTTGCTCCAATATTCCATACATACCAACCGTTATTAATTCTAAACTTCAAGTGTAAAGTTGGGTCAACATCCAATATATTAATATCCATCTTTACAACTCCGTTGGCTTTTGTAATCCCTGCAACATTATACTGTCCCCAGTTTGAGCTGAAAAGAGTAAACCAGCTTGTAGGTAAGGCCTTATCAACATAATAATATTTACCACTGAAACCTAATGGACCTGTAATTGCGGTTCCATAATCATTCCAAATAATTCCAAAATTATCAAAATCATATAAGATATAACTTGGATCTTGCACCGGATCTACCCCGCTAATTGTAAATATTGGAGATACAACCTCTGTACCATCAAACGCTTTCAATGTGAGAGTAACATTACCTGTGGCTGCTGTTTCAGGCACGTATACTTCAATGGAAGTTTCAGTTCTTACTCCATAAAGCACGGCTTTCAGGTTTCCCGGGAAAAAGACTGATTCAACTAAGTTTAATTTTGTTCCGGTAATAGTCAACATTTTACCGGGTCTGACTACAGGGGTAATTGCTGTTATAACAGGTTTATTTGGTGATATCACAGTTAAGGTACCTGCTGACGTAATTTGAGTCCCATTGACGGTCACCAGGGTTATTTTTCCACCTTTTGCAGCCATGGGAACAGGTACAGTAAATGAAGTTGCAGATGCGTTAGTCACATCAACTATCAAACCAGCACCAAAATCAACTTTCTTTACCAAATCTAAATCTGTTCCCGAAATAGTTACATTATCTCCTGCAACCAATGATAGAGGTGCAAAAGAAGTGAATGTAGGTTTAACCAGTGTTATGGCAGCACTCTCGGCAGTCTTGCCTGAATTTGTGCTCAGTACAACAGTTCCATCCAAAGCTGTCATTGGGACTGTAACATCAATCTTTGTTGCCGACTGGGAAACAATTACACCATCAACAGCTCCTCCAAAAGTAACCTTTGTGGCCAGATCCAGGTTTGTACCTGTGATCGTTAATGTTGTACCATTCTTAACCAATGTAGGTGCCACCAGAGTAATCACCGGTGAAATCAAATTAAGTGGTAAAGCTGATTCAACATCAACAGATGATAAAGTAGTAAGTTTAATGGTTCCTTCTTTTACATTCTTTGGTACAGTAACTGTAATTGCTGTTTTGTCAGTATTTACCGTAAAACTGGTAACCGTTATTGATCCGGCAAAACTAATTGATTTCACCAGCTGGAAATTTGTTCCGCTAATTGTCAATGCTGTTTCAGGTTTAACCGGATTAGGTGCCAGGCTTGTAATAGTTGGCAATGTAACGGTCAAGTCAGTCAATGTTTGTACCTGGATTGGTGTTTTGGCTCCATTCGACAGTATAAATTTTCCTGTTTGTGCTTCTACAGGTATCCTTACTTCAATTTTCTTACGGGTCTTGCTGACAAATTTTGAGCTATCAACAACTACTCCTGTTTTGAAAGTTACTGAAGCAATCAGATTCAGATAATCACCGTTTATTGTCAGTATATCCCCTGCTGTGACAGTGGCAGGTACAAACGTTGTAATTAATATGGGTTCACTGAATGTCAACGGTGTCTTAGTGGTAATATCTCCCTGCGGGGTTTTCAATACCACTAAACCCGGTTTTGCCGTTTGAGGAATCAAAACGGATATTTCAGTTGGACTTGTCTTCGTAATCTCTTTAATCTCGAAGCCATCCGACAGAACTACCGATGTAACCTGGTCCAGCGAAGTCCCGAGGAATTTCACTTCACCTCCACGCAATGCAGGTGAAGGACCAAAAGCAGTGAGTGTAATACTACTGACAGCGTCTTCTTTCTTACACGAATTGAAGACAAAACTGCCCAGTATTAAGCAAGCCATTAAACTTGCAGTTAGAATTTTATTAAATTTATATCTCATATTGGTATTTTTTTTAGTATGCCTACTCCCAGTTACAAGAGTAGACAAGTTTAATTATAACTAATCGTTACAAAAAAATATATTTCCGTCTTATTGGGCAACCTTAGGTACAACCCTGAAATTATCAAATGACATATCACAATCAAGTCCTGTTGGTCCCTGGAATACAACCCTTGTCCAGTAACCATCATGATTTACGATAGGTTTAACTGTATAGGCTTTTACAACTTCATCATACGAAATAACAACTGTTTGCCATTGTCCCTTGGTATCATAAGGAGGTGCCCAGGTATAGTTTCCATGGTCCCCGTCCTGTGTTCCCACTGTAAATAATACGCCACTTCCGTTATAAGGCTTGGTGGTACATACTTCAAATTTAAAGTTATACTTCGATGGATTCAGGATAGCATCATCCGGTATAATCTGACTTTCCGGCAACATGCTACTTGCAGGTCCTCCTGCTATTTCCTGCCAACCCCATGCACCAAGGTTTTTAATGATCCGGATATAATTGCCGTTTATGGCAGGTACATCAGCAGTACCCGGGCTGTTAACTACCATAGAAGCATTCCACCAACCCATATAAGGGTCACTGCTTATAAATATATTCCGGTTATCTTTAAACCAAAAGTCTGTTTTGGTAGTTCCAAAATTGGAAGTAACCGTAATCTGGCCAGGTGTTGTTCCGGAAGGAACTGTTACTGTAAGAATCTTGTTTGTTTCATCAACCGTAACATTCGTACCTTTTACATCTCCAGGGAAAGTAACTGTCATAGGCAGGTAAAAATAATTACCACGGAAAGTAGCTACTTTACCATCCAGAACGTATTCACAATCCATGCTTGTGATTTCAGGTTTATTGATCTTTACACTGAAATCATATAAAAGTGAATCTCCATTCGCAAACATAATCTTCAGTTTATTGTTTATCAGAACAGGTACGATAGTAGGCACGCTTACCAGAATGGAATTTTTTGAAATATAAGTTGGCGTTAATGAAGCCTGACGGTCATTAAACCATACTTCCCTAGCATCCTGTAAATTATCACCAATAATGGCAATAAGTTGTCCCTGACCGGCACTTACAATTAAAGAATCGGCGGCAGAAGCTCTCGTAATCCTTACATACGTAATCTGTGGCGTTCCCTTGTTAACATCTCCGTTTTTATCACAAGATGTAAACACTCCCAACATAGCCATGACTATCAGAAGTATGGGCATTGATTTATATATTTTTTTCATTGTAATTTGTTTTTATTGAAACATTAGTGTCTACTTGTTGTAATAATCTACAGCAGGTTTCTGTAAACTTGGAGCCGCTGATAATTCAGTAGTTGGTATAGGAAGCAAGAAATTGCCATTAGTGGCAGTAATGATCCTGTCAACGGGTTTAACCCACGCAGTTTTTACAAAAGTCCATTGCGTTGGATTCGGGAATACATCAGGGTAAATTGCAAATAATCCTCTGTCCTGTGAATTCAATATCGACAACGCTTTTGCAGGATTATAATAATACAGGTTGCTGATATCATACCAACACATACCTTCCATAGAAAACTCAATAATTCTTTCATTGAATATATCGTCGAAAGTAAGTGGTGTAATTACTGCACCTAATCCTGCCCTTGTATGCACTTTGTTAAAATAATCCATTGCTGTTGCATCAGCCGTAGAAGTTTGATTTCCTAAAGTAGCTTCTGCATAAATTAAATATATTTCGGCCAACCGTAACATATACGTGTCATTTGGATAATGCTGGCTGGATGCCTGTCCACCCATATCGGCCGCCTTGCCACATACGTATTTTTTAATCCCTGCCATACTGTTATCAGCCGTATTATTCGGGTATATCAGTTTTTGAGTTCCTGGTTTTCCGTCCGGCAAGGTGATTGATTGTGTAATTTCAGGATAATTGGCACCCGGGAGCATAAAGGTTGCTTTCAGGCGTTGATCCATTGTACGCCCCTTAAGCGAATCTCCGGTTGTACCAATCTGAGATAATCCCTGGTATTTCTGAAGCATCCACCATGTTGCACTTTTACTGCCTCCCCAACCATCTCCGTTTGCAATATCACCACTATAGGCAAGGTAAGCAGGAGTCGAGTTACTAACCCCCCAGATAGTCGAAAACACCCATTGCAATTCAAACAACGACTCTGAATTGTTATTATACGGATATTTGAACAAGCTTGCATAATCAGGCAATAATGATTTTCCGCTCATTTTAATTACCCGGTCGGAATAATACCTGGCACTATCTAAAAACTGTTGGTTTCTTACGCCATTCACTGACTCTACGCCTGCACGGGTTAAGTAAAACCGGGCTAACATTCCTTCTGCCGACCACTTGTTAACCCGTCCTGTTTGGAATCCAACATCAGGCAGGTCATTCACACAAGCCCGCATTTCATTTGTCAGAAATTTCCAGATACTTTTTACGGTATTTCTGGTAACAGTGGTATCAGTCAGGATTGCCTGGTTATTTTCAATAATAGGCACTTCACCCCAGCACATAACCAGATTCCGGTATGCGCAAGCACGCATAAACCTTGCTTCAGCAATTGTTCCTGCTTTTACCTGTTCAGTGACCTCAGCACCTGCAAATTTCTTAATATTCTGGATAGCAAGGTTCGATTGTCCGATAACAGTGAAAAAGGCACTCCATCCTGCATTCATATCTGCATCGTCACCTGTCAGGTTAAACTTCACATAACCTGTGGATCCATAAGGATCATATGCTGCTCCACCTCTAAAATCGCCGATCTCATAAGATGCCTTGTCATTATAATCAAACCACACCCTGTTATATAATAAGGCTGTTGCTGCCATCACCTGATCATTGGTTTTGTAAAAATTGACATCTGTTATGGCATCAACCGGTGGTCTGTTCAAAAAGTCCTGTGAACATCCCGGAAGTATAAGGATTGTAATCAGTATTGCAATCCAACTATATTTTAAGTTCTTCATATTATTTAGAATTATCAAAAGTTAACCGTAATATTAAACGTATAAACCGGAGTCAACGGATAACGTCCATTATCTACTCCAATAGCCTGGTTATCTGCTCCTGAGTTGTTGCCAACATAAGCGCCTACTTCAGGATCATACCCTGTATAATGGGTAAGCGTGAATAAGTTCTGGGCACTTAGCATAAGTCTGACATCTTTAATGAAACTTTGCTTTGCGATCAGTCTTGAAGGGATATTATAGGCTAAAGAGATATTCTTAAGCTTGATATATGATCCATCTTCAACCCATCGATCAGAAAACCTTGTCCAGTTGCCATTGTTGCTGTATGAAATTCTTGGAAGATTTGTTGAAGGGTTCGTGATATAAGTATTCCCATTTGCATCGGTTGCCAGTCTGGCATAATTTTCAGCACTGGTCAACAAGTTACGACCTAAATTAATTTGCTGTGGATTTGAGTCTATCATTTTCACATAATTATATATGCTGTTTCCGTATGAATAAGTCAACAGGACACTTAATTCAAATCCTTTATAACTGAATGTGTTCGTAAATCCGCCAAAGAACAATGGCCATGGATTACCTATCGTTGTTAAATCTTTTACATCAATAATATGATCACCGTTCATATCCTTATACTTCACATCACCCACCCAAACATTAGCAGGATCTGTACTCAGACGTACTCCTTTTGCATCTACCGGGACTGCACTGTTATTGATTTCATCCACCGATTGGAAAATCCCTTCGGTCTTGTACCCTAAGAACAACCAGGGTGCCTGACCAACGCTTGAACGTTGCGTCCAGTTGCCCATCCACCAGGAGGTACGGTCAAGTGAAGCAGCATCATTGTTGAACTTCAGGATTTTTGTCTTGAATCCGGAGATATTAAAACTCGATTCCCATTTGAAGTTCTTCGTATTGATATTGGTCGTAATTAAATTAAAAGCCCATCCATTATTCTGCAGAGAACCCAGGTTAACGGTTGGTGCTCCGGGG
>Ga0302272_1001224_pt1 | contig 11638 bp, 8 predicted proteins | sample III_Bog_N1_2_FD_198772 | JGI IMG/M metagenome (GOLD analysis project Ga0302272, IMG submission 198772) | Peat permafrost microbial communities from Stordalen Mire near Abisko, Sweden - III_Bog_N1_2 | ecosystem: Environmental > Terrestrial > Soil > Wetlands > Peat | place: Sweden: Abisko...
ATTTCAGCCATCATTGCCTTACGTTGATGCATCGTTTCCACCACTTTCAATTCTGTCAGCCCCTCGTGGTGCCAGCCTTCATCACACATAAAACCTGGAATAATGCCTGTAGCCTTTCCGCCCATTTGCAGGATACGGTCGGCCATCGTTCCCATCAGACCATTTTTACCTCCTCCAAACACCAATTTGATGTCGGCTTCGGCAAAAAGTTCGCCCAAACGTGTGGCTGCATCGTAATATACCGAACTCAATTTGCTACTCGAAGAGCAATATACACACACAGTATCCATTTTCATTCTAATCCGTATTCATTGATTTTTCTGTAAAGCGTACGCTCCGAAATTCCCAGCTCTTGAGCTGCAAATTTGCGCTTCCCTTTATGACGGTCGAGAGCCTTGCGTATCATGTCTTTTTCCACATCTTCCAGCGAAAGTGACTCCTCTACATACTCTTCGGTATCCTCAATATGGTCATTTTTGCTCACCGATTTTATTATCGGAGAAGACAAATTTGGCGAAATTCCTGATGCTTCAGTGGATTTAACATATTGTGGACGAAACAGTTGCATCTCTTCAAGCTTTGAGGTGGCAGGCACGTCAATATTTCCATGTACAATTACGTCATGCACCAATTGCTTGAGGTCGGTCATATCCTTGCGCATATCGAACAACACCTGATATAGAATTTCTCTCTCATTGTTGAATGAGCGGTGCTCTTCCGTTTTACCTCCAAATATAGACGGCAATGTTTCCATCTCATTGTCAGGTAAATATGTTTTCAGAGAAGCTGCAGACAACTCTCTATTTTGTTCAATCACAGAAATTTGTTCGGCAATATTTTTCAATTGTCGAATATTGCCACGCCAATAATAGTTGGTCAGCATTTGGTGAGCCTCGTCTGTTAAACGAAGAGGCGGCATACGGTATTTTTCCGCAAAATCAAGGGAAAATTTTCTGAACAGAAGCGAAATATCTTCTTTGCGGTCGCGTAATGGCGGAATAGCGATTGGCACAGTATTCAACCTATAATAAAGATCTTCCCTGAATTTGCCCTGCCGCGTGGCTTCCGGCATATTGAGATTTGTGGCAGCTACCACTCTCACATTTGTTTTCAGCACTTTCGATGAGCCTACCTTGATAAATTCACCCGCTTCAAGCACTCTCAACAGTCTCACTTGTGTGGAATGAGGCAATTCACCCACTTCATCCAAGAATATTGTGCCTCCATCGGCTACCTCAAAATAACCTTTACGATCGCCTAAAGCACCTGTAAAAGAGCCCTTTTCATGGCCAAACAGCTCCGAGTCAATAGTTCCTTCGGGTATTGCACCACAGTTTACCGCAATGTAGGGTCCATGTTTGCGATGGCTGAACTGGTGAATAATTTGCGGAAAAGTTTCTTTCCCGACACCGCTTTCGCCGGTAATCAATACCGAAAGATCGGTAGCCGACACCTGCACAGCGATGTCGATTGCCCTGTTGAGCAATGGCGAGTTGCCTATAATTCCAAATCTCTGTTTAACAGATTGTAATTCCGGTGGTTGCATCATATAAATTCTCTTTTGAGTGCGTTGATTTTTCACACTGAAAAACCTGTCTAAATTGTCAGGAAAAGACTGACAAAATTACATCTTTTTCGTGATAAATGAGTACTCGTACCGCAGAAAACCAAAAGAGACTCTCCTGATAAAGGAAAGTCTCTTTGTAGTCCGATTTATTGTCGATAATATTTTCCCTTCTGTGATTCAATTTAAGAAAACGTAATATTCCATTTATCTTACTCCATTTATTCTATTTTCGAGTAATAAAAGGGGTTGTATTTCTACTCTGCACTCGCCCCAATAAAAATTGATTTCATACGTTTGTACTTCCTTTAGGCTTGGAATTAACCGATAGCTTGCACTAACACTCTTATTGCTCACAAATACCAGAATTCTATTTGATGTCTTTCAGACAGACTATCAAGGGTCTGATACCTACGATAAATTACATTTATGTGTGTTAACAGTTTCCCCTCAATAGTCGGTTAATTCCACACTTTTTTACAACAAAAGCACAGAAATCAACCTCGCTTCTCAAAATTCTAATTTCTGATGAAAGCCTAAAAGAGTGTGTGTTATTCGTTCTCCATTATTTTTGTCCGATAAATATTATAATTTTACTCTCATTTATTACTGAGATAATAGTATCATTATGTGAATAGTCAATTTGATATTCTTTCAAATTATAAGCCACTTTTTTCTGACCTGTTTTCTTAAAACTCAGTATTCGAAAGCCTTTTAAATCTGTTTCGTAATGATTGTCTAGAAGATTATATTTGATTGTTATCATACTTTCACCTCCAGGATTATGCCGTTCCATTAGAATGTTCCATTTGTAAACATATATTTCCTGAGTCAAATATTTTCTATTCTTAAAGTTGACATAACAGTCATTAGGATAAAGGTTTTCATAATTCTTGTCATACTCAGCATTAATTACTTGAAAATTTTTTCGCGTTGTCGTAATAATGACTAAGAATATCACAATTAAGGTTGTCGTGATAATTATCACTGTCTTCTTCCATGTATTCATAGTATATGCAACTTTTTATTTGCAAGTTAGATATTCATATTTTTCATTCAAATTGGAAGCTGAATAATTGAGATATAAAAGCTTTTTAGGAGTTGTCAAGTCACATTTTTTTATGGTTACCCCTACTATATTTGTTTACAGTCCACTGAAATCCACTCCATCAAACAGCAGTGTGGGCATTTGCCAGATAGAAGCTTTCATAGGATCGTTACCCACTTCGGCTAAGCCGCTCCACAGACCAAGCATACTGCCGGTAATATTCATTTCGGAAATAGGTTGCTGCAATTCACCGTTTTCAACCCAAAATCCTTCAATTCCGTACGAAAAATTGCCGGTCGAACTGTTACAGTTACCGCCATTGAACCCGGTCACAAAGATTCCTTTGCCCATTTTCGACAGTAGTTCCTGTTGACCGTATGCGCCCATTTCAAACCCAAGCAGCGATGCAGAACCTGTAGTGGGTGCCACATGTAGTTTATTAGCTATGTAAGAGTCAATATAATAGGTATTCAGCACTCCTTTTTCAAACACATTCCGTTTTACGACTGCAATACCTTCCCTGTCAAAACACTTTGCACCCAATTTTCCGGGTTGTAACGGATTGTCAATCAGAGTCATCTTTTCCGATACTATTTTTTGACCTAATTTATCAAGCAAATACGAGTTTTTTTGTTGAATAGCAGCACCGTTTATTGCTCCGATAAGAGGCGAAAGAATAGTGCGTCCTGCGGTATTTTCGACCAACATGGAATATTTACCCGACTTAATTTTAGTCTGCCCTATTTTTCGCAATGCTCGTTCCAGCGCTTTTTTCCCGATTCCGGTTTTTTGTAAAGAGTCCCAGGTCAATGTCTCATCAAACCAATACGATTCGGGGCGGGCATCGCCTTTTCCTTTCACCGATGCACTTACCGACACCCCAAATGAAGAGGAGGCGCTTGCACCTTCAAAACCATTGCTGGCAAGTATATACGAGAAACTCTCGCCATCGCCGTAACCTGCAGAAACCGAAATTAAGCGTGCATCTTTACCGTATATCTCGGCGGCTCCGTCTTTTGCCAATTGCAACTTGGCATCGGCACTGATTGAAGAAAATTTAGGATCATAGAGCTTGAGCACAGACTCATCGCCTTTGAAATAGAGTGAAGGATCGGGTAATTTACGTGCCGGATCCTCCGCCAAAAAACGGGTGGAGTTAATACCATCGGCAATAAATCTTTCCAACTCCTTTCGTTCCATCCGGTTGGTGGAAACAGAGCCATATCGTCCATCTACATAAAGATAGACTATCATTTGATTTTCTTCTGCCTGCTGCAATTTGTCAAGCTGTGTATCGCGCACTTCAAACGAGCTTTCCGATCCCGAAAAAATGCCTACGCGACACTCCTGACACCCTTTGCTAAGGGCATATTCCATAGCCCAACGGGCTAATTCTTTTTGTTCTTTTGTTATCATAATCGTTGCCTAAAACCATTAATTTTCGCCACCAACCGTCAATTTTGACACTAATACCGAGGGCATTCCGCAGGTAACCGGACAACTCTGACCATCTTTGCCACATGTCCATGTTCCATTATCCATCTTGTAGTTATTAGCTACCATGGTGATGTCGGCCAGGGCTTTCGGTCCATTGCCAATAATATTAATATCCTTAATGGGTTGCGTAAGCTTCCCATTTTCAATAAGATAACCCGACTTGACAAAGAATGTAAAATCGCCGGCTCCGATTTGCACCTGTCCATTAGTAAAATTATCGACAAAAATGCCTTTCTTGACCGATGCTATCAAATCGGCTTCATGTGCATTCCCGTTCTCCATGTAGGTAGCCCGCATACGTGGAATTGGCGTAAAGCGGAACGACTGACGACGACCATTGCCGGTAGGCGCTACACCATAGTGCTTGGCACTGATACGATCGTGCATATAGCTATTTAGGATCCCATCTTTCACAATATAGGTTTTTTGCCCGAATACACCTTCATCATCCACGTTCACCGAACCACGGTTGAAAGGAATGGTGCCATCATCCAGCACCGAAATGCTTGAATCGCACACTTTTTTGCCTAATTTGTCGGAGAATATAGAGGTGTTTTTTCGATTAAAATCAGCTTCGAAAGCGTGTCCAATTGCTTCGTGCAACAGAATACCAGAACCGCCTGCGCCCATCACCACGGGCATTTCTCCGCCCTTAGGTTTAATAGCCTGAAACATAAGCGATGTCTGTTTTACGGCCTCCTGCGAAATGGTTTCTACCACATCATCGGTCAAAAACTCAGAGCCCATACGAAATGCACGTGCTGCACGGCCATTCTCTATTTTCCCGTTTTGATCCATAATACAGGTTGCACCCAACGTTCCCATCGGACGATAATCGTGCACCAGAGTTCCTTCGGAATTATAGAACAGAATGTAAGAAGTAGAATCGGTTTGGGATACAATGACGCGTGATACTCGTTTATCTAAAGCAAAAATCCGGTCATTAATTTTTTGCAAAAAAGGCTTTTTATCCTTCACGCCCACCTCTTCCCAAGAAGAACCAACCGTGTAATAGTTTTTCTTCAAGGAGACTTCCGTGAGATTAGTAGCATGTTTTCCGACTGACCCTGAAGCAATCTTTGATGCGGTACGAGCTGCCTTTGTCAGGTCATGCAAGGTCACATTTTCGGTATATGCATACCCGGTTTGATCGCCTTTGATGACACGAATGCCTACTCCGAAATCAATATTGGAGGTAGTCGAATTCACCTTCCCGTCACGTAACACAAGCATGTTATCGAGCGTATGTTCAAAAAAGATGTCGGCATAATCGCCGCCATTTTCCAACGCCACAGCCATCACCTTGCGCAACTCGCTCTCTGTGACCTTAAAGTGGTCGAGCACCCATTGCAAAGTCAGCCCTTTTGCGGAAAACGACTCAAGGAGCGATGCTCCCGGAATTAAAGCCGCTCCGGCAAGTAACCCTCCGGCTTTCAGAAAATCTCTTCTGTTGTAATTCATTGATATAGTATAAGTTACTAAATTAATTATTAAACACAACTTGTTTTTTTTGGTTGATTAAAACACAGAAAACCAAAAACAGTGCAATATTACACAATTTATTTGAGAATTAATACGCTACGATACAGATTTTTAAGGCAACAATAAAGAGCTGTCGCCATAGCTTAAAAACCGAAATTCGTGGTTGAAAGCAAAATCATAGATTTTTTTCCAGTCATTACCCACAAATGCGGAAATCAGCAACAGCAAAGTGCTGCGAGGTTGATGGAAATTGGTAATCAGCCCTTTGACAACATGAAACTTGTAACCGGGGGCAATGATGATGCGGGTTGCGGCATTAATTTTAGCTAAACGGTTCAAATCCATATAGTTTACCAATTCCTGTAAAGCAACCTCGGTAGTTGGAAACGCCTCACTTTCCTGATAAGGTTCCCATTGAGCAACCAAAAAATCAGATTGTCCATGATTCAAAATCAACTGACGACCGATAAAATAGAGGCTTTCGAGCGTACGCACCGAAGTGGTACCCACGGCAATTACACTTTCAGGATTTTTCAGTAAAAGCTCTACCGTTGACTTAGTAACCGAAATCATTTCAGCATGCATCTTATGGTCGCCGATTTCATCCGATTTCACAGGCTGAAAGGTTCCTGCACCCACATGCAACGTCACTTCGGCCGCTCCAATGCCATGCTGTGCCAAATCGGCCAACACACTATCGGTGAAATGCAATCCCGCAGTAGGCGCTGCTACCGACCCTTTTATTTTGGCATACACCGTTTGGTAGGTCTCTTTATCTGCCTCCTGTGTTGCGCGATTGAGATAAGGAGGTATGGGCAATTCACCTACTTTGTCAAGAATATCGGCAAAGGTGAGCAAAGCATTGTCCCACTCGAAACGAATGGTATGCGACAGCCCTGCCGAAGCCACTTTTTCGGCAGTAAGGGTCACCTCATGGTTTGCCACCTGAAACCGGCGTATCAATTTGCCTTCTTTCCACTTTTTGAGATTGCCTACCATGCACACCCACTCACAACAAGCGGTTTGCTGAAAAGCGAGTACATAATCGGAAGGTTGGTGAGGCTCCAGACAAAACACCTCAATGCGCGCACCTGTTTCTTTTGCAAACACCATACGAGCTTGTACAACCCGTGTGTTATTGCGCACTAAAAGCGTATTTTTGGGCAAATAATCGGTAAGCGAACGGAATATCGTTTCTGAAATTTCGCCCTTACGGTAAAGCAATAGTTTGGATGCATCGCGCTCGGTTAAAGGATATTTGGCAATCCGTTCGTCGGGCAATGAGTAGTCATATTCGTCGATATGTATCTCTTGAGGACGTTGTGTCATTCAGCCGGATTTTACTTTTTCAGAGCAAGTTTTTCAACTGCCATTTGCTTCAGTTCTTCAAACGATATAAGACCTACCGATTCGCTCTTTTGATTTTTCAAATTAAAGAAAAACAAGGTTGGCATTGCCTGAATGTTCATTTTTTCGGCTAAAGCACGTTCTTTATCCACATCAATTCGATATATCACCAACTTACCCTTGTATTCGCTCTGCAATTTGTCGATCGAAGGCGACAATCTTTTGCAGGGACCGCACCACGTGGCATAGAAATCAATGATAACGGGCAATTTGGATTGCAGTTTAACCGATGATGATTTAGAGTAGTCCCACACCAGTTTTTTGAATTCTGCAGCCGAGATTTCCTTTACCACAGTTTGTTGCGCCGAAAGCTGCGCACATGCAGCAATGACACATAATAAGCTAATTGCAAATATCTTCTTCATAATAAAATAGTTCTTTGTTAGTGTTCATAAAAAGCTGAAAGCCAGCGTAAGCTCAATTTAGCAATTAAGACTTTCCACTGACTTTCAGACTTGATTATTTTCTAATTTAGATGTCTCTTTAGCTATTTAGCAGCATCGGCATCAACAGCATCAGTACACTTTCGCCTTCAGCCTGGTCGAACGGTAAAAACAGCCCTGCACGTGAAGGTTCGGAAAGTTCTACCACCACATCACTTGAAGAGAGATTAGCCAGAATATCAATGAGGAAAGACGATTTAAACCCAATTTCGATGGTATCACCGTCAAACTGACAAGCGATGGTTTCTTCGGCTGAGATAGAAAAGTCAATGTCCTGTGCCGAAATGTTGATTTGATTCTTATTGATTTGTAGTTTTACCAAACTGGTACCCTGATTTGAAAAAACGGAAACCCGTTTTACGGCATTCAGCAAGGTAATACGATCGGCAATCACTTTAATAGGGTTGTTGGCTGGAATTACACCTGCATAATTAGGATAACGACCTTCTATCTGACGGGCATACAAAGTATAGTTCTGGAGAGAGAAACAGATATTTTTCTCGTCGAAACGCACTTTTACTTCGCCTGTCTCTTTTGGCAAAATATTTTTCAAAAGACTAGCTGCTTTTTTTGCCAGAATAAATGAATAGTTAGTATCGCCTGAGGCAGCTTCATTCTTGTAACGCACCAATTTGTGTGCATCGGTAGCCACTATGGTAGTATGTTCGGTTGTCACATCGAAAAAGATACCATTCATCACAGGGCGAAGTTCGTCATCGGCAGTGGCAAAGAATGTAGTTTGAATACCATTATTCAATGTAGCAGCCTCAATGGCAAGTGAATTGCCGGTTTCCGACATTGTTGGAATTCGTGGATATTCATCTCCGTTTTGGCCGATAAAGTTATAAGTTCCGTTTTCGGAAGTAATAACCAGAGCCAGATTATCGTCGTTAATATCAAATGTCAATGGTTGTTCGGAAAACTCACGCAGTGTATCGAGCAACAGTTTTGCAGCAACTGCTACACTACCCTCACCCTCCACATCTACCACTTCCATCGAAGTTATCATAGTAGTTTCCAAATCGGAAGCTGTAAGTGTAAGCATATTCCCTTCTATTTTGAACAAAAAATTATCGAGAATTGCCAACGTATTTTTGCTATTGATTACGCGGCTGATAGCCTGTAAATGGCTCAGTAAGGCAGTGCTTGAAGCGACAAATTTCATAATCGGATTGTATTTGAGTTTATTTTTTTGCGAAAGACAAAGTTAAGCTTTCAGCCTGAAACCTCCAAATGATTTTTATTAACAGGTTGTGAACAATTATTGAAATAAGTGAATGAGTTGACGTGTAAACAATTCGCTTGATTGGGCTTGTTTTCGTATCTTTGCAGAATAATAAAAACAAAGAAATTTCGTAGCTCCAATATAATGATTTCGGTAGAACAACTTACAGTAGAATTTGGCGGACATACCCTATTCGACTCCATCTCTTTTCTTGTCAATCCAAAAGACCGAATTGCCTTAGTAGGCAAAAACGGTGCCGGCAAAACCACCATGCTTCGTATTTTTGCCGGAGGTCAAACCCCAACTTCGGGACGAGTCTCGATACCTTCTGATGTCACCATCGGCTACCTGCCTCAACATTTGCTGCCAGCACGTGACCTTACGGTAATGGAGGAAGCCGAATCAGCCTTTGCCGAAATCCAGCAACTGCAAAAAAACATTGAAGAATACAACCATCAATTAGCAACCCGCACCGACTACGAATCGGATGAATATCACCAAATTATTGAGCGAATGACGCACGATTCCGAACGACTTCAGATGCTTGGCGGAGGTAATTTTCGTGCCGAAGCAGAAAAAACACTTATCGGTCTTGGCTTTCAACGCAGCGATTTCGACCGCCCAGTGAGTGAATTCAGCGGTGGATGGCGGATGCGTATAGAGCTGGCCAAATTGCTTTTACGCAATCCTGATATTCTTTTGCTCGATGAACCTACCAACCACTTAGACATAGAGTCAATTCAATGGTTGGAGAATTTTTTGGCCACACAGGCCAACGCGGTATTGCTTGTATCGCACGACCGTGCTTTTCTCGATGCTGTCTCCAATCGCACCATTGAGCTTACACTGGGACGTATTCACGACTACCGTGTACCCTACTCCCGCTATGTGGAGCTACGTAAAGAACAACTTGAACAGCAGCAACGGGCTTACGAAAATCAGCAAAAGACAATTCAGGATACGGAAGATTTCATTGCACGTTTTCGCTACAAAGCTACCAAAGCAGTGCAGGTACAATCGCGTATCAAACAGCTTGATAAGCTTGACCGTATTGAAGTAGAAGAGGTGGACAATGCACGTTTAAGTCTCAAGTTTCCTCCGGCTCCCCGCTCGGGCACCATTCCTCTGGAAATTGTAAATCTGACCAAAAATTATGGTACACACACGGTGTTGTCCGATATAGGAATGTTACTTAACCGTGGTGAAAAAGTGGCTTTTGTGGGCAAAAACGGTGAAGGGAAAACCACATTGGTAAAATGTATTATGGGTGAAACTGACTATAGCGGTCTTCTGCGATTGGGGCATAATGTCAAAATAGGCTATTTTGCCCAAAATCAGGCTGCCCTTTTGGACGAAAGCAAAACCGTATTTCAAACCATCGATGACGTGGCGGTAGGCGACGTACGCACCAAAATCCGTGATATTCTCGGCTCGTTTATGTTCGGTGGCGAAGCTTCCGACAAAAAAGTAAAAGTCCTCTCGGGAGGTGAACGCAGCCGTTTAGCTATGATTCGGTTGTTGCTTGAACCGGTTAATCTGCTCATTCTTGATGAGCCTACCAATCACCTAGATATGCGCTCAAAAGATGTATTGAAAACCGCTATTGCAGCTTTCGACGGCACGGTAATTCTGGTATCGCACGACCGTGAATTTCTCGATGGATTAGCAACCAAGGTGTATGAATTCGGTAATCAAAAGGTGAAAGAACATCTGGGTGGCATTTACGACTTTCTGCAAAACAAAAAAATAGAAAATTTGCAAGAACTTGAACGAAAAACAGTTCAGACCGCAGCTCTAAATGCGGCAAAATCGTATGCCGACAACAAAACCGACAACAAACAAGATTATGCAGCACGTAAAGAGTTCAGCCGTCAGTTGAAAAAAGTAGAACGCCAACTCGAAGAGACGGAGACTACGATTGACTGGTTAGAAAAGGACATAACCCTGTTGGAAATATCATTAAGCACCGAAAACTCACCTTCTGCCTACACAGAATACGAACAACTCAAAAAACAACTTTCCGAAGCAATGGAAGCTTGGGAAAAACTATCGGTAGAAAAAGAAGAGATGGGAGCAGTATAACGTATCGATTGAAACCAATACAAATAGCAGTTTGTTACAACTCCATATTTTACATTCAATTCCTCAAAACTATCCCGTTTCAAAAGATTTTGGCTTTAAATTTTCGTGTTAAATAGCGAAATTCAAAAGATTTTGTGCCTCTTTTGCATATCACATACCAATGCTCCTCATTTTTCAGAAAGGATTAATTATCTTTGCAGAACTAACTAAGCGAACAAGCGAACTATGGCATCTGCATTTGATAATGAATCGCAAGAATGGACAACCGAAATAAAGCCCCAAAACAGGCTGCTCGATATTAACTTCAAAGAGATTTGGCGTTACCGCGACTTGTGGCAAATGTATGTGAAGCGCGATATTATTACCTCCTACAAACAGACCATTTTAGGCCCCCTCTGGTTCTTTATTCAACCTGCCATTACTACATTAATGTACATGATAGTATTTGGTGGAATAGCCGGTATTTCCACCGATGGTTTACCTCAGCCATTATTCTATCTGGCAGGTATTTGCATGTGGAATTATTTTTCGGAATGTCTTAATCGCACCTCCTCCACATTCACTACTAATGCCGATATTTTCGGGAAAGTGTATTTTCCCCGCTTGATTGTGCCCTTGGCAACTGTCAGTTCGAGCCTTATCCGAATGGCGATTCAGTTACTGCTGTTTATTGTAGTCTATATTTTTTATCTGATAAAGGGCGCAAATATCCATCCGAATATCTATATTTTGCTCCTTCCCGCATTGATTGTGATTATGGCCGGTCTGGCACTGGGGTTTGGCATCCTTATCTCTTCGCTCACCACCAAATACCGCGACCTGACACTATTGTTCGGCTTTATCGTTCAATTGTGGATGTATGCCACTCCGGTTATTTACCCGCTTAGCAT
>Ga0302272_1001229_pt1 | contig 11610 bp, 8 predicted proteins | sample III_Bog_N1_2_FD_198772 | JGI IMG/M metagenome (GOLD analysis project Ga0302272, IMG submission 198772) | Peat permafrost microbial communities from Stordalen Mire near Abisko, Sweden - III_Bog_N1_2 | ecosystem: Environmental > Terrestrial > Soil > Wetlands > Peat | place: Sweden: Abisko...
TTCAATTTACGGAAGCGGCGGTTGGAGTTCATACACTCCCGAAGAATTGATTGACGAAGTGACCGATTATAAGTCACGTGGATTTCGTGCTGTAAAGATCAAAGTAGGTAAACCAGACTGGAAAGAAGATTTTGATCGTCTTCAACAAGTTCGTGCAGCCGTAGGAAATGAAATAGGAATTATGATGGATGCCAATCAGGGAATGACGGTTCCCAATGCATTGGCATTGGCTCGGGCAGCCCGGGATCTTAATATACAATGGTTTGAAGAACCAATTGATCACTCCGATTTTGAAGGATATGCACTGCTGCGCAATCAGGCAGGAATCTCTTTGGCTATGGGCGAACGCGAATATTCTACTTTGCCACTACGTGAACTTTTAACCCGTAATGCACTGGATATTTGGCAACCCGACATCCTTCGTTTGGGTGGTGTGGAAGCGTGGCGCGATAGCGCTGCATTAGCAAAAAGCTTTAATATTCCGGTGCTTCCTCATTATTACAAAGATTACGATATCCCTTTGCTTTGTACTGTAAGTAACGGTGTAGGTGCCGAGTCTTTTGATTGGATTGACCCGCTCATTGATTATCCGCTCGAAATTAAGAACGGTTATACACTTCCTCACGATCGTGCGGGATGGGGATTTTCATTTAAAGATGCCTCATTAACTGAAATCTGATATGGATAAACTACAGCAATTATATTCACTCGAAGGGCTTCGGATTATTGTCACAGGCGCTTCGAGTGGCTTGGGTCTGCAGCAGGCCATTAGTATGGCTCAATGTGGTGCCACTGTTTTCGCATTGAGTCGTTCGGGAAAACCCAAGGTTGATATTAATCAAGCTATTCCTGAAAATGTGATTTTTGATACTATTGACGTAAGTAGCGAAGAAAGTATCCAACATAAAATAACCGAAATAGGTGAGGGTGGAGGCATAGATGTGTTAGTAAACAATGCCGGAATAACGCAACGGGTCAGAGCAGAAGAAGTAAGTAAGGAACTTTGGGACTCTATTCACAACGTAAATGTAACCGGAGTTTTATTGTGCTGTAAACAGGCTTATCCGTACCTGAAAAAATCCGCGCACATCGGGCGTATTATTAGCATATCATCTATGGCCTCGTATCTGGGATTCTCGGAAGTGGTACCTTATTCGTCAAGTAAAGCTGCCGTGTTAGGTCTAACGCGTGGTTTGGCGGTAGAATGGAGTGCTGATAATATATTGGTTAACTCCGTTTCGCCGGGATGGTTTCCTTCCGAAATGTCGCAACAAGTGATGGATGATGACCGTAAATCTAAAATCCTAAATCGTATGCCTTTGCACCGCTTTGGCAGACCGGAGGAACTGGCCGCTATGATTTGTTTCCTGGCATCGCCGGCAGCTACGTACATTACCGGACAGGATTTTAGTGTTGATGGTGGAGCTTTAGCATTCGGATATTGATTAAAGTAGCTGAAAATAATATCAGTAGTTTCCATTATTTAATGAACTGTTTTTCTACGATAGTACACATCTGAATAATGTGTAAAAAAACTTAGTGTACATAGCAAAAGTGTCGTCAGATACTTTTGCTATGTTTGCAATTATCCCGATATTCGTGATAATGCTATGTGTTCTTAGTCTTTTATCTTCTATTCAAAATTGGTGTAAACGATGAGCTAAAACATATCAATAATAAGTATCATTTGCTTAGAATTTAGGATAATCAAAAAGAAAATGGATAGGTTCATTTTGTCGCTGAGATATTAGTAAGTTAAAAATAATTGCTTTGCAAACTGGATTTAACTATTTTTTGTTGTAAAACAAAGTTTTATAAGCATTTAAGCCTTTACAAGAGTATTATTTTTGTTGTTTTTAGTCTTAAATATTTACACTTTTCCAAAAATGGTGTGGACTTTTACTCTATTAGTCCACACTGTTGCGGCAAAAGTCCATACTGTTGAAGTAAAAGTCCATACTGTTAGAGTAAAAGTCCATACTGTTGCGGCAAAAGTCCATACTGTTGGAGTAAAAGTCCGTACTGTTAGAGTAAAAGTCCATACTGTTACGGCAAAAGTCCGTACTGTTAGAGTAAAAGTCCACACTGTTGCGGCAAAAGTCCATACCATTTTTCTAATAGTCCATACCATTTTTGAATTTTTGGGGTCTATCCAATAAGCTTTGTAAGAAAAAGAGAAGTGTTTTCATTCCCCTCATTAAAGATATACTTTTATATAATAGTAGACTATTACTGAAAAATAGATATATTCATTCAGTAATAGTCAATCTCCAAGTTTTGATTTGAAAACATGCAGCATTTTCTTACTCTCGTAAGGTTGTTTTGTCTTGTAATGCCATAGCAGCTATTTCGTCTTTTCGCTTAAAAGTTACTCCTTGATGTTTCTGCATATAGTTGATTATTTGTGCAGCTGCTTGCACCATTTGGGGAGTGCCGCCTATCCGGTCGTGAAAACTGATGGACATTTGCCTACGCCGGGTTTCACTTTCGGCATAGAGTTGATCAAATTCCATTTTTACCTGATTTAGAAATTGATCAGTCGAGAAATTTTTGCCTTCTATCAACATAATATCGTTGCAACGAAGTGTATACGGTACAATAACAAAATCTTTGTTTTTTACCTGAATAATAAAAGGCTCGTCGCGACTCAAATCGTCGATATGGTATTTGAACCCGAGTTCCTGTAATATGTCCAGCGTGTTTTTTCCCCGCCTTAGCCAGTTGGCGTTATAACCTATTGCATCAAATCCGGTTACTTGTTTAATTGCATCCACGCCTTCTTTAATAAACCGTTTTTCTTCTTCGTAAGACATGGTATATTGCGTACTCCAACTCATTCCGTGAGCGGCAGCTTCGTGTCCACGTTGCACAATTTCTTTTGCCAGTGCCGGATTTTTCAATACCGCTGTGCCTACCATGTGCGAAGTAACTTTGATGCCGAGTTTATCCCAGTTGTCAAGCATGCGGGGAATGCCTTCTTTATAACCATATTCATACCAGGTGGCGGCTGGTAAATCAATAAATCCTTTTTGTATATTTTGCGGAAAAGGACTTTCGGCATTGTCGGGTTGCCCTCCTGCTTCAAATTGCATGGAAACCGAAACGACGAGTCTCGAACCATCTGCCCATTTTGTTTTTTTTGTTGTATTCATACTTTTGTTTTTTGATATTTCCGAAATCATATCTGCCGGATTCATCATGCCGGCTACTCCCAATACACTCATTTGTTTGATGAAATTTCGTCTGGAACTCATGGTTTATTTCTTTAATAAGTTATCCAATGCCCAACCGTTATATTGTATAAAATGTAGCAGTACGGCAAAAAAAGCAACATGTATTAGTTGCGACGGGAGTGCTTCCCAGTTTTCAATCATTGCCGTACCGAAGATCAAAGCCATCATGATGAGGGCTGCCAGAAATAATGCAGGTTTGGTGAAGAGTCCTGCAATCAATAATATTCCTACCAGAAATTCGCCAAATGGTAAGGCGTAACTGAACGGAACGACGAGCACTTTGGGTAACATGGATTTATCAAAGCTACTCACCATCCAGTTGCTGAACATTGCCAACTTGGGTAAGCGCACCAATCCGTGACCAAACATACTTGCACCAATGGCAAGTCGTAAAATTAAATAAGTTGTTGTTTCCATATTTTATTTGTTTATGATTTATTTTACGATGCAAAGTTGACAATAATAAACAGGGTTTATTTGTACAATCATTGGATTTATTTGTACATTTGCAATATGGAAATACGAAACTTACATCAGCCTTTTGAACTGGAACTACAGGAGTTGCAAGACTATCAGGTAACCGAACATACCAATACTTTCTTTGAGATGGTATTTGTATTGGAGGGGAAGGGTGTTCAGATCATTAATAATCATCGTTTGCCTTATGCTGCCGATAAATTGTTTCTGATTTTTCCACAGGATTCGCACGATTTTGAGATTTCAACAACTACAAAATTTTTCTTTATCCGGTTTAATGACAGTTATCTGAAAACACAGAGTAAAGACTGGATTCAGAAACTTGAATTCATTTTTCATAATCATAATCATTTACCGGGATGTATTCTGAAGACGGTAACTGACAAACCCCTGGTTCGGTCGCTGGTGGAGGCACTGATCAGAGAACAAACCCATCATGATCCGCAACAGCAGGAGTTTATCAAGCAACTTATCAATACCATCATTACGGTTGCAGCAAGAAATATAACGCTTATTGCTCCGGTGCTTGCCGGCAAAGAGCATGTGACGGATGCTGTTTCGATGCTTAACTATATTCACCGGAATATCTATCAACCGGAAGAACTTTCTACTCAAAAGCTTGCAAGCTATTTTCATGTTTCGCCCACCTATATAAGCGAATATTTTAAAACCAAAACCGGGCAAAGTATTCAGCAATACATTACAGGCTATAGGATGAAGCTGATAGAAACACGTCTTCGCTATACCGACATGCAGATAAATGAAATGGTGTATGAGTTTGGTTTTAGCGATGCCAGTCATTTGAATAAGCAGTTTAAAAAATATGCGGGCATGAATCCTACCGAATACCGCAAGTCGGTAATGGCGAAATGAACCGGATTTTTACATGCTTATCTGCGGACTTATGGGTACAAATACCCCTGTTTTTCGTCTACTAACTAAGTTATCATGCCTAATTTTTTTAATAGAATGAATCGTATAAAGACCTTTACTTTGGCTGTTTTTGCCGCACTCTTTTTTACCTCCGCTTTTGCTCAGAAGTCAATTCCTGTTACCGAACGAATCTATCTTTCCGGTCGTGGGTGTGATGATATGAAGCAATGGGATTTCTTTTGTACCGATGGTATGAACTCTAATAAGTGGACAAAGATCGGGGTACCTTCGTGCTGGGAACTTCAGGGTTTTGGAGAATATCAATACGGTATGCGCTGGTATGGAAAAGCTTTTCCGGACGGTGTTGCCAAAGAAAAAGGCATGTACAAATACGAGTTTGACGTGCCCGAAAGCTGGAGAGGAAAACAGATTTCGATTGTTTTTGAGGCATCGATGACCGATACCGAAGTAAAGATAAATGGTCAGAAGGCGGGTGAAATGCATCAGGGTGCTTTTTACCGCTTTTCGTATGATATTGCCCGTCGATTAAAATTTGGGAAAAAGAACTTGCTCGAAGTCACGGTAAGCAAAGAAAGTGCCAATGCCGGCGTGAATCTGGCTGAGCGCAGAGCCGATTACTGGAACTTTGGTGGTATTTTCCGTCCGGTTTTTCTGGAAGTTAATCCGGCTATGTATATTGCTCAGCTTTCTATTGATGCAACCGCGGATGGCGTGTTTAAAGCCAACTGTTACCTGAACCGTGCCATGGAAGGTGCCAGTTTGAAAACAGTTTTATTTGATAACAAGGGAACTAAAGTGGCAGAATCGGTTTCAGCGCTGAAAGCTGCAGCCGACTGGTCTGCCATTGAATTATCGGTGAAGAATCCAAAACTTTGGACTGCCGAAACCCCTGATCGTTATACAGCTCAGGTTTCGTTGATTGCAAAGGACGGAACGGTTTTGCATCAGACTTCGGATAAATTTGGTTTCAGAACTATAGAAGTGCGCGAAAGCGACGGATTGTATATCAACGGAGTGAAAGTGAATATTCGCGGAATCAACCGACATAGCTTCCGTCCGGAATCAGGGCGTACACTTTCCAAAGCTAAAAATATTGAAGATGTGCTGTTGATCAAAAGCATGAATATGAATTCGGTTCGGTTGTCACATTATCCGGCGGATCCTGAATTTCTGGATGCTTGCGATTCACTCGGCTTGTATGTTGAAAATGAATTGGGTGGATGGCACGGTCATTACGATACGACTGTTGGCGTAAAACTGGTCAAAGAAATGGTGGAGCGTGATGTGAATCACCCCTGCGTGACCTGGTGGAGCAACGGGAATGAAAAAGGCTGGAATGATGAGTTGAACGGTGAATTTCATAAATACGATGTTCAGAAACGTCCGGTTATTCATCCTCAGGGTAACTTTGGCGGTTTTGAAACCATGCATTACCGCTCGTATGGCGAAACACAGGACTACCTGCGTAAACCGGAAATTTTTATGCCTACTGAGTTTTTACACGGCTTGTACGACGGTGGTTTGGGTGCAGGATTGCAGGATTACTGGGATATGATGCGTCGTCATCCACGTTTTGTCGGCGGCTTTTTGTGGGCACTGGTGGACGAAGGGGTAAAGCGTGTAGATATGAACGGTTTTATTGATAATCAGGGAAACTGGGCTTGCGATGGTATTGTGGGACCACATTACGAAAAAGAAGGCAGCTATTTTTCGGTGAAAGAAATATGGTGTCCGGTGCAGGTGCTCGAAAAATCGATTGATAAGAATTTTAATGGCATCTTTAGCATTGAAAACCGGTATGATTTTCTGAATATAAACACTTGCAGTTTTGTATGGAAACAAGTGAAATTTCCAACAGCTGTCGACGAAAAAGTAACGGTGAAAGTATTGAAACAAGGTGAAGTGAAAGGGGCTGATATTGTAGCTCACACCACCGGAAAGCTGAATCTGAATACGACGATTGATCCGCAGGCAGAAGCTTTGTTTCTGAGCGTTGTGGATTATCGTGGAGAAGAGCTCTGGCGTTGGTCGTTTCCGCTGACTGTTGCCACACAGACACCAAAAACCGTAGCCGGTGTTACTCCTACAAGCGAAAAATCGGAAGATAAACTTGTGGTGTCGGCAGGAAAAAACAAATACACTTTTAGTGCTAAAGATGGTGAATTAAAGGCTGTATCCGTGGGTGGTCGCGAAATAAGTTTTGCAAACGGTCCGCGGTTTATTGCCACCCGTCGCGCCGATCGTTCGCTTGATCAGTTCTACAATCACGACGATGAACAGGCACATGCCAAAGAACGTACCTATACCGAATTTACCGAGGCGGCTGTTTTCAAAGGCTTTGATGTAAAACAAGATGGTACAAACCTGATTGTTACGGCTAACTATAAGCTGGGCAATCTGGATAAAGCACAATGGACCATTGCTCCCGATGGAACGATGACGCTGGATTACAGCTATAACTTTAGTGCTGTGGTTGACCTGATGGGCGTGAAATTCGATTATCCGGAGGAAAAAATGCAACACAAACGTTGGTTGGGTAATGGGCCTTACCGTGTTTGGCAGAACCGTTTGCAAGGTCCGACCTACGATATTTGGGAAAATGATTACAATGATCCTATTCCGGGCGAAACTTTTACTTATCCGGAGTTCAAAGGCTATTTTGCCAATGTAAGCTGGATGAATCTGAAAACTTCGGAAGGCGAAATCAGTATTACCAACGAAACGCCAAACTCGTATGTGGGTGTTTACGAACCCCGTGATGGACGCGATAAATTACTTTATACCTTGCCAAAGAGCGGAATCTCTATTCTGAATGTTATTCCGGCTGTGCGCAATAAAGTAAATACAACCGACTTAATCGGACCTTCATCGCAACCTAAATGGGTGGATGGGGTGTATACAGGACGAATTGTGTTGAAATTTAAATAAGACGACCCCTAACCCCTAAAGGGGAACATAATTACTTCGTTCTATTTTAAATATACGTTTATGAATAAGAAGAATATACAAATAAAAACTAATTTAGTTCCCCTTCAGGGGCTAGGGGTGAATTCCCCTTTAGGGGTTAGGGGTTCTTTTTTGGGACTCTTTTTTCTTTTCTTATCTCTTTCCGTTTTTGCGCAATCTTCACTCTATACCCAATTCAAAACACCTCCCGCCGAAGCTAAGCCCTGGACATTCTGGTACTGGATGCACGGAGCTGTATCAAAAGAAGGCATCAAAGCCGATCTTGAAGCTATGCACGAAATAGGGTTGGGTGGGGCTTATCTGATGACGATTCGGGGTGTGGAAGGAAGTACTTATCCGAAATCCGTTGCGCAGCTTACTCCCGCATGGTGGGAGATGGTGCGTTACAGCTTTCAGGTAGCCGACAGTCTGGGTCTGAAGATGGGTCTGCATATTTCCGATGGTTTTGCACTGGGTGGAGGACCGTGGATTAAACCTGCGGAGTCCATGCAAAAAGTGGTTTTCTCCGATACCGTTGTTCGGGGAGGGGCTATCAAAAACCTGCAACTCCGTCAACCCGAAACCGTTCAGAATTATTACGAGGATATTGCTGTTTATGCGTTACCACTCTTAAAGTCAATAGAATTTTCTGAAAATGTTCCAACGTTTAATGTTTATACACTAGATGGTAAGTTGCTTCCCCCCTCTCCTCAAGGAGAGGGGTCGGGGGTGAGGTCTGAATCTCCCTGTTATATTCAATATGCATATGCAAAGCCATTCACCTTGCGAAGTATTGAGATAACGCCTACCGGTAACAATATTCAATCGCAACGTCTGGCAGTTTCGGTTAGCGATGATGGTGTACACTTCCGGTTGGTCAAACAACTGGTTCCTGCACGACAGGGTTGGCAGAACACAGGTTTCAACAGTACGTTCAGTGTACCGGCTACAACAGCGCGCTATTTTCGTCTTTCGTGGACACCTGCCGGCAGCGAACCGGGCAGCGAAGACTTGGATGCTGCCAAATGGAAACCAACGTTGAAGATAAAAGCTATCAAACTGAGTTCCGAACCGCGGATAAACCAATGGGAAGCTAAATCGGGAGCGGTTTGGCGTGTGGCAAATGAAACCACGGAACAGGAAGTTCCAACTGCCGGTTGTACACCGAAAGATAAAATAATCAACCTGACTGCGTTTGTTCGGGATGGTAAGCTGAACTGTAAATTGCCAAAGGGCAACTGGCGTATTCTGCGTATGGGGCATACTTCTACCGGCCTGACCAATGCTACCGGTGGCGGAGGAAAAGGACTGGAGTGTGATAAATTCTCTCAAACCGCCGTTCAGAAACAATTTGATAACTGGTTCGGGGCTGCATTTGCCAAAACAGATTCGGCTCTGGCACATCGCGTGTTGAAATTTATGCACATCGATAGTTGGGAATGTGGTAGTCAGAACTGGAGTCCTGCTTTTGCTTCCGAATTTCGTACCCGTCGCGGATATGATTTGATGCCTTATCTGCCTTTGCTGGCAGGTTATCCGGTGGAGAGTGCGGCCGTATCGGAAAAGGTGTTGCGCGATGTTCGTACCACCATTTCAGATCTGGTTTCCGACGTATTTTTCAAGGTAATGCAACACAATGCTGTTGCTTACGGTTGTCAAACTTCGGCAGAATGTGTTGCTCCTACGATGGTGACCGATGGATTGTTGCATTTCAAAGAAGTGGATCGCCCGATGTGTGAGTTTTGGTTGCGTAGTCCGACACACGATAAACCGAACGATATGCTTGATGCGATAAGCGGGGCGCATATCTATGGTAAAAACATTATTCAGTCCGAAAGCTTCACACAGTTGCGTACCAACTGGGACGAAGATCCGGCTATGCTGAAACCGCTTTTGGATCGCAATTTTGCTTTGGGAATTAATAAAGTATTTTTCCATGTTTTTGTGCATAATCCTTATATCGATAAAGCTCCGGGCACAACGCTGGACGGAATAGGATTGTATTTTCAGCGCGACCAGACCTGGTGGAAACAGGGAAAATCATTTGTGGATTACGTAACACGTTGTCAGGCTTTGTTGCAATACGGTCATCCTGTTGCGGACATTGCCGTGTTTACAGGCGAAGAAGTGCCCCGTCGTGCTTTTACTCCCGATCGTTTGGTGCCTTTTCTTCCCGGAATAATTGGCAAAGAACGTGTTGAAGCGGAACAAAAACGATTGGCTAATGTGGGTCAGCCCATGCGCGAAATGCCTGCAGGCGTTTCGAATTCCGCCAATACTTTTACGCTTAATAATTGGGTGAACCCATTAAACGGTTATGCCTACGATTCTTTCAATAAAGATGCTTTGTTGCGTTTAACGAAAGGGGAAGATGGTCGGATGGTCGTGCCCGGTGGCGGTTCTTACAAGGTGCTGGTAGTACCTGCTCAGCATCCGATGAATCCTAATGGAAAAGCCTATGCAAAGGAAGTCCAAGACAAAATTGCCGAATTGAAAAAAGCCGGAGTGATTGTACCCGAACTACCTTATCAATCCGATAATTTTTCGACACTGGGGTTAGAACGGGATGTTATTGTTCCGAAAAATCTGGCATGGACGCATCGTCAGGATGAGAAGGCTGACATTTATTTTATATCCAATCAGGAAAGCACCGCGAGAACGGTGGATGTTTCATTCCGTATCTCCGGGAAAATACCTCAGATACTGAATCCGGTTACAGCAGAAATCAGTAGTCCGGAGCAGTGGAAAGCAACAGGCAACAGAACAGAGATGAAGCTTTCGTTGAATGCCAATCAATCTGTTTTTGTGGCATTCGAGAAAGACGCAAAACAGAATAAGACCGAAGCAAATCCATCAAAAATAGCTTCCACATCTCCGCTGTTAACCCACAACTGGAATGTGTCATTTGCAAGAAATAAACAAACAGTCAGCACCGACAAACTGTTTGACTGGAGCAAAAGCGAAAATCCCCTGATCCGGTTTTATTCGGGAACGGCTGTTTACCAAACCACTTTCAACTGGAATGGAACAGCTCAACCAACATCTCTGAATCTGGGCAAAGTTGGTAATCTGGCCACTGTTCGTATCAATGGCATCGACTGTGGAACAGTCTGGACGGCACCTTATGAGTTGGATATTACCAAAGCATTGAAAAAAGGAATCAACACACTCGAAATAGAGGTGGTGAATACCTGGGCAAATGCCATAAATGGTTCCGATAAAGGGACACCGCCATTTTCCGGTATCTGGACAGACGGTAAATACCGTTTGAAGGAAGATAAATTACTTGAATCGGGCTTAATCGGGCCGTTGATGATTGTACAAAAATAGTTGGGTGCTATGGATAAGTTTGTATAAAAATAGTTCTGTATTAACTGCCCCCAACCCCCTAAAGGGGCCTATTGAAGTGCGATACGTGCGGAAAGAATCAACATTTTCACACAGCAAAAGTCCCCTTTAGGGGATTTAGGGGCGGTTTTAAAATGTATTTTCCGCCCCAAGCCCCTAAAGGGGATGTTGAATAGTATCGTCTTTGAAAAATTAAAATGATACATTATATTCGTTCCATTACTTGTAACTATTTAAAACAACTTCTTTTTACCAGTTTACCGGAGTCTGTCCGTTTTCCTGCAGGTATTTGTTTGCCAGCGAGAAATGATTGTTTCCGATAAAACCACGATAGGCGGAGAGGGGAGAGGGGTGAACCGATTTGAGTACCAGATGTCGGTTTGAATCGATAAAATCACCTTTTTTCTGTGCGTATGATCCCCAGAGCATAAATACCAGATGTTCTTTTTCGGTGGCTAATTTTCGAATGGCTGCATCGGTAAATGCTTCCCAACCACGATTCTGGTGCGACCCCGCCATGTGTGCCTGAACGGTGAGCGTTGCATTGAGCAGCAAAACTCCCTGCTGTGCCCAACGGATAAGATTTCCACTTGTAGGCATCGATTTACCCAGATCACGTTCTATTTCCTTGAAGATGTTGAGCAGGGATGGAGGAAAAGCTACGCCATCGTTTACCGAAAAGCATAAACCATGCGCCTGCCCGTCGCCATGA
>Ga0302272_1001233_pt1 | contig 11601 bp, 11 predicted proteins | sample III_Bog_N1_2_FD_198772 | JGI IMG/M metagenome (GOLD analysis project Ga0302272, IMG submission 198772) | Peat permafrost microbial communities from Stordalen Mire near Abisko, Sweden - III_Bog_N1_2 | ecosystem: Environmental > Terrestrial > Soil > Wetlands > Peat | place: Sweden: Abisko...
CACTTCATGCTCCGTTTTAAAGTTACTTTCCAATAAAACCGAGAAATTACGCACAAAATCCATTTTCTCGTCAGGAAAGTGCTCATAACTTTTACTTTGTAGCTTAGCCATCCTCGTGGTTTTGATAATCAGCTGTTTCAATAGGGTGCGTAACATTTCCCCCTGGAAATTATCTCTCGATTGCCATTCGTCAGTAAATAGTTTTTCAAGCTGAAGCATATTCTCATTTTCCAAACCGTTCAATTCGATGAACATAGGATGATGAATGCCATAAAACAGGAACCCAACACAACCTACCTCAGCATCATGATCTACAATACAATAGAATTCGCGGTTAAACTGCCATGCGACCAGTTCGTCGGGGCGCTCAAAAGAAAAATGCTGGTTTGAAATCAAGGGTAAGATGGAAGTAGCCGGCATAGTATAAATAATCTCGTCTATCGTAACATATTGCGCTTCGCCTTTGTTATAAACAAACGTGTTGATGGGCTTGGGTGACAGGTTGCGTAATCCCTCCCCCTTCAACTGCTCGTTATTGAGGTGCATGATGAATCGTGCCAAGGTTGAATTGTTTTTGTATTCCCTAATCATATTTTATTCTCTTTAAGCCTAAATTTATACTTAGTTTTTCAATTAACATTCCAGGTTCACCAACGATCACCCTTTAAAGTATGCGATTTAATTCACACAACACGTTATGTGCATTACTTTTTCAAAAGGGCTTGTCGTCCAAATTCCACTAAGGTTTCAGCATTTACATATCCCACCTGTTTCAACACCATTATTCCTTGTGAATTAAAAAAAAGCAGGGATGGATAAGCTGTTATGTTCCATTTCTCGGCAAGGGTCGGTCCTTCTCCTTTTTCCATGTCTGTAGTGTAGTTAATAAAATTTTCGTTGAAAAAGGCAGCTGCTTTTTTATCTTTGAATGTTGTCGATTTCAACAGCTTGCAAGGTCCGCACCAACTGGTGTAGGCATCCACAAAAATAAACTTGCCACTTTTTTTAGCTTCGGCCATCACATCCTTCCATTTTTTGTTTGAAAAAACGATTTCACCGGATGACGAATTCGTCGCATTTCCCACTTTATTCTTTGAGAAAACATTTTCTGTTGATAACATTAATAACAACAGGAAAAGGATAACAGTTGTTTTTTTATAATTGTATTTATCCATGATGTAGAATATTAAAGTTCTTTGAAAATAACCTGCGATACAGCTCTCAATAGTTCCGTACTTAATCGCTGTTTAAAATCGGGATTAATGTATTCAAAGTGAATAATACCCGCTTTATCCAAAATAAATACCGACGGTACCGGAAGCAACAAATCAACATTTTTACCTCCCGTAGTTTTAGGTAGCATATCCCAATAACTTTTAGGTGCTTTATAGGCAATACCAAATTGTTTTGATACGTTTAAGTCAGCATCGGACAATAAAGTGTAGTTCAATTTTCCTTTTGTAGCTGATTGCATTAAGCCTTCCGGACTATCCGTACTTATTGCGATAATTTGATAACCTGTGTGCTCCAACTCAGGGGTGATATCCTGAATTTGCGAAAGTTGCTTAGTACAGAATGGACACCAGCCTCCACGATAGAAAATAAGTATGGTTGGCTTTTCCGCTACCGCTTTATTTAAATCGAAACCTTGTCCTGAAACATCCTGCAATACTACAGTTGGAATTTTCTCACCATATAGTAACGGACTGATGTCCTCTGCTTTTTGTGGGATTTTATATGTCGCTTGCTTCATATCATTGCCCATCATTTTTGTATCCGTCCCCATCCCCATCATATTGCTTTGTGCACTGATCGTAGATGTATAAAATATACCAAGACATAACAATGTAGCGGACACTACTTTTAGTTGTTTAATTAGTTTTTTCATTTTTTTTTCTATTGGTGTCCGATAAAAAATAATAGATTCTTCGCTTCGCTCAGAATAACAGGTTATTACAGTCTATTTGTAGAGGATGGGGTCGGTTGCCGCCAACCGACCCCATCCTACAAACATAAAGCATTGATTGTCATTTCGAACGAAGTGAGAATTGAAAATCAGCATTAGCTAAATCTCTCACAAAAACTTCATCTATAAATTTTACAGGACAATACTGATTTTCTTCTATTTTATTTTTAGTTTTGAATAAATACTTTACAACACATTTGATAATACCAATTCCTTTGCCAAAGGAAAATCTACCGGTATTTTTGTTACCGCATGTAACAGATTGGTAATGGTTTTGTCGCCGATCAGTATAATCGCATCAATCAAGTTTTCCTTGTTATAGCCTGCTTCAAAGAAACGATCAAGCAAAGCAGAATCTATCTGTCCACGTTGTGCCGTAATGCTTTTGACCAATTTTGCTAAAGCGTCTAGCTTTTTGTCAAAAGAAATCTCACCTGAGCGTATTTCAAGAGTATCGTCTTCCGAAAATCCTACATGCATGGCAATCATAGTATGGGCGCTCAAGCAATATATACAGTTATTTACCTGGCTTACTACCAGGTTGATAACTTCAGTTTCTTTTGCATCAAGCGACCTCGGGTTGTTTTGCAGTTGCAGGTATGCCTGCAATGCATTTTCAGAATATGCAAATGTGGCGTACAAATTAGGGACTTTGCCAAATGCTGCTTTAATCTGGTCAAATAATTGTTGATTAGTTGCAGATACTTCTGCTTTTTCAGGAACGTTGAATATTGTTTTCATTATTTTAATGTTATTATAGTGAGAAATGTTTTTCATTTGAAAAACATTTCTCATAGTTTATATTATTGAAGTGTAACTTTAATGATACCTGAGATTGCAGGTAGCGTGGTGAAAGCGTTGGGATTTGGCACCTCAGTTATAGGCTTACTTTCTACAAGAGGTGTCCCTGCAAGATTGAATTGAGTAATACCTGCACCGGGAAATTGGTTTATGGCAGTACCATTGTCATACAAGCCGATGGTTGAAGAAACATCGCCTTTTTGTGTAGCATCAATGCCATTGTCTTTGGATGCAAAAAACCAATCGTTTGACAAACCGTACATCGTTGCAATAGCAATTCGGTCTCCCATGCTCACATTAAGCTGCTGTGTAACAATGCTCCCTGACTGGGTGCCAATTTTTGGCAAAAGAATATTGCCATTGGCGGCCGGGAGTATATATACGTACTTTACGCCCTTCATTGTTTTCAGATAAGTAGCTAAACCACTAGCATCACCTTTTTGGGCAAGCTCTTTTAACCCTTGTCCTCTGTCATTCTCTCCGGTTTTATAGATGGGGTTCTCAATTCCGTTGTAAACAACTACCAGAACAGGAGAAAGTGGAGTAAAAATTCCTGTTTGTCCTTGTGTATAGGTTCCGAGTATTGAATTATCCCCCATTTCGGCAACATTAGTCAATCCATTTGCTGTTGGTTTGCCACTTTCGTACAGCGGGTTCGGGTTCAATAAATTTCCCCCGGCAATGTATGAGATAGCCCAGACTCCGGGACTAAAAGGTGTTGGATTGGATGTACTGCCGGATGTATTGGTAATAGTGAATGTAAAAGTGGAGTTGCCCTCATAATGCAAAGTAGCTTTCATTAAAGACGAAGCAGCGGCATACGTATTTCCCTGTGCATCCATTCCCGAAACTTCTGTAATGTTCTTAGGTGTTGTTTCTGCAGTTCCGGGATGCATAACATTTGCGCCGGGAACCTGATTGATACGTGTGCCATTATCCCATAATTTTAGTTGACTGGATACATCACCCTCTATAGGAGTACCATTATCCTGATACAATTTTATACCCGGATTGGCTGGTGCAAAGAACAGATCGTTGGACCAGCCGTACATGCTGACAAAAGAAAGAGCCTGCCCTTTTGCCGCAGAAAACTGAAACGATAAAGACTCATTGGGCATAATAACAGGAGATGCCCCGGAATTCTTAAAAGTGCCGGACTCCACCAAAGGCTTTGAATCCAGAACATTTTCTATGGTTATTGTAGCAGCCTGCATTTGGTTGTCGTCATTCTTATTGCAGGATATCAAAAAAAGTGGAATTGCTCCAAATGCCAACCATTTTAATTTAAGTGAACTTGTTTTCATTATTTTGTATTTTAAATTAGTACGACAAAGGTATTCTGGTTTAAACTATGTCTCAGTATCCGCATTTCCCAATGTCATGACGATATTTCCCGAATTGATTTTTTATTGATATTTATTATCAAATCACCTATTTTATATCAGCATGAAAATCGTGACGAAATTTTGATTTAGATGTCTGTATTTGAGTTCTAACGAATTGATATAATCTATATAGGCTTTATTCATTCCATTGATAGGAATTTTCGTTTAGTGGTTTGATGCGATCATATATTACATTTCTTGCTTAGGTTGGAATCCGGAAGAATATAAGCACGCCTCGCTAACCCACTCGTCAAAGTGGGTTAAGTTCTGTGTTATTTGATCTGAAGGGAAGGGATGGAAACCAGTGTTCTGAAAATAGGAACATGTGCTTTATTCATGCACAGTAAACATTAGTATCTAAAGGAAATAGATTGCAACTCGTTTATGTTTTTATATATGAGGCTAAATTAGGTTGGAAAATAAGTAACGCAAGATTGTCCAACCCCGGGATAAACAGAGTTAGTAACGTTGAACTAGCCAAGCTGCTTAGTTTTTAATTAGCCTTGAGTGTTAGTTAGTGGTGGGTATTTTTTACAAAAGCTACAAATGCGTTTGTAAATCTCTTTAAATCGTCAATCGTCTTTTGGTCAATAATTTGTCCTGATTCGTTTATCTTTCCTTTAATTCCGGGTATCAGAAGAGTCGTATCATCAGTAAATTTGGTCATTAAAGTTTTCATTATTAGTTTTAACTCTTCGTGTCCCTTTTGTCCATTTGCCGATGCAGTAATAAGTCCAATTGGTTTTTCAGAGAAAACAGTTGTGGATACACACCATTCAATCGCATTTTTAAGTCCACTGGGTATACTGAAAACATATTCAGGTGTGCAAATTAAGACTCCATCTGCTTTTTCGATTTCATTTCTTAATGCTATAATCTGTTTTGGTGGATTATGAATGGATAGATCCGGATCAAAATGGGGAAGTGCTTTTAAGTCGTTAAATATCGTCAAACTAAAGTCGTCCTTTGTCATATTTGCAAAATTGTCCACAAGTTTATGGTTAGCTGAATTTTGGCTTGCACTTCCTATAATTACAAATATATTTTTCTTTGCTTTCATTTTTAATATCTAATTGGAGAATGTTCTGTTTAATTGCCATTAAACAATGAGTCAATCCTTTTGTTCGCGGCTTATGGATAAAGTGAATGCGGGAGTAAAACCGCCGGAATGCACGTCAGCCAGCCAATGAACATAGGCGTGTGTTAGCGGTTCGTTTTTTTTTCGTTTTCGTATAGTGTCAATTTTAATGCTTCTTTGTTTTGTCCTTGTTTCGTCAGTTTTTCTGTCAATTCAACAGTTTGTGAGTCAACCCAAATAAGCCAGTTCGCATAAGCTGAGGAACATAAACTATTTCCTAAAATACTCATATATTCCCATTTGCAACTAATCTCCCAACCTCGTTTCAACTTTTCAAAAACTTTTTCTTGTCTTTTGTCAGAAGGCGTGTCAGTTCGAATAAAAGTCTCGGGAGTTATAAAAGCGGAAAAACTTTCAGGTAATATTTCAATTTTCTCAATTCTTGCGATACAACTAAACCTGTTGTGAATAACTACTTTGCCCTCAAATAGATTATCAAAAACGTCATCAAATACTTTCTGTCTGAATGCGGGGTCAGTGCTTTTTGAAAATACGTTGTTGAGCGAGTTGTATTTTGTCAGTTCTTTAATAGTCATTGTCTTGTTTTCCTTTCGAAATATAATCCCACCTGTCTTTATATGATTTTAGTTTCCCTTTTAAAACACGCTTTTCCTTTTCATATGTTTCAGTAATTGTCGACAATTCAATGCTTGGAACAATAAATATATCAGGGTGAGTTTTTAAGTCTTCAAAATTGTTATTATAGACAACAAAGATTATAAAATGATTTGGAGCTGCAATTACATTGTTGACGACAAGTGACGAATAACCTCTCACTGATTTTACATCAATTGATAACGTTTCATGTTCAGACTTTACAATTCTAATATCAATACTTTTCTTATTCCCTAAACTGATATAAGCCTCAAATCCTTGTCTATAAATAAGTGATAAGACAAGATATTCACTTGCTATTCCCGTGTTATATGAATTCGCTCTCATTTTCTCCATTTTTTTTTGTTTTTTAAAATGACCGCTAACGACCGTGGCTATGGGCATTTGGCGGTTTGCGGGAGCGTTCGCTGTCGTGGAACGACAAAGTGAATGCGGGAGCGAAACCGCCGGAATGCACGTCAGCCAGCCTGTGCCCATAGGCGTGTGTTAGCAGCATACCTTTTATTTCATTTTATTGATAAGTCGTCTAAATATACTTTGCTTCGTTTCTGAGTTTTTCTCGTCTTGTTTGGCCTTTTTCGCTGTGTCATTATGTTTCGTAATCACACTTCTGTCTACCGTCAGTTCAAATGTGTCTAAGTCAAGTTCGAAATCAAGATTGAATTCAAATTGATTTTCAATTGAAGCTAAGTCTCCAACAGCTTTCCTGTCAACTTGACGTTTAAAGTAAATTCCGTCAACTAATTCGTCTGCTGATATATCTTTTATAAGTTTCTCGTTGTCGAAAATGTAAACACAATAAAAAGTTCCCGCGATAAAATAGTCTGGGTTTGTCGTCAAAATAACGCTTTCTATTAAAGGGTTTTCTTCAGTCTTATATTTAAGTTTCCTGTTTTTAATGTCAATTAAGTATCCAATTCCACCAGAAACGACGAATGCAGATTTGTTTTCGTTGTCAACGAGCACTTCATTTAACAATTTTGGATAGTCACACTGAAAGCAACCAATCCATTTTTCATATTCGTTGTCAACAAATTCCACCCATAGAGTTTGCCTAAAGTGTTCTCCGAAATAGAATTCGGGAGATTCTCCAGAAGTTGGTGTATTTGTCAAAATTCTTGCAGTCATTGTGTCTGTCTTTTCTTTTTTTTAAGGCTGCTTCTAATACCTGAGGCTATGGGCATGGCGGTTTGCGGGAGCGTTCACTGTCGCCAAGCGAAAAAGTGAATGCAGGAGCAAAACCTACTAAATGCATATCAACCAGTAGGTGAGCATATGTGTGTAAGCGGCTGCCTTTCTATTCTTCTCCAGCAAATAATAGCGAACTTTTGTAAACGATGTTTAAAGCAGTGTAGACATAATCTATTACAGCTTGCTCTGTAATGTCTGACAAATTATCAACTACAGCAATTGTATGATGTTTTGGATGAGAATCATTCAATGAATGTTCAAACACATATACGTGTATTTTTCCGTTAAATAGTGGAGTGAAGCATATTTCAAAACCACCTTCAAATTCATTAGATGCAGGGATACTTAGTTTACCACTTCTTATTGAAAGTCCGTTTATTTTATTCTCGCCAGTGCTAACATACAAGTTACTTTTAAAAAAGTCATTCTCTTTTGTTATCTGATTAGTAATTTTATGAAGTGTTTCTTGAACTATTTCATATACTTGACCTGTAGTCCATAATATGAATCTTTCATTTCTTTTGTCGAAAGCATCAAGATATAATTTTGAAAGTTCTACAATTTCATTAATGTCTGCCATAATTTTTGAGTTTAAATATGTTTAAAAGTTTCAATTATCATTTGTATTTTGTATTTTTTGTTTTTTTTAAGGTTGCTGCTAACGACCGAGGCTATGGGCATTTGGCGGTTTGCGGGAGCGTTCGCTGTCGTGAAACGACAAAGTGAATGCGGGAGCAAAACTGCCGGAATGCACGTCAGCCAGCCAATGAACATAGGCGTGTGTTAGGCACAGTTGTTTTAATAGTTTTCAAGTAAATAGTCGTTCTTTGTGTTTTCGATTTCCTTTTCAATAGATTCAAGTAAGTTCTTACAAAAAATAATGTCTGGTATAAATGCAAAACGGCTTTGACTTGATCTTAATTTAAATGTATCTGTCATTAATTCATTAAAACTTGAAAAAAAGTCAGCTTGGTTATAAAAAGCATTTATGTCAGTATTGGAGATTAAAATAGGATTTTCGTCAAATGACTCCATCGGTGGGCTAATGTGTTTTCTTTGTTTTAAAATGGATTTTCCTAAAAGTCCTTTGTTGCCTAATAATTGTATAAAAATTGTTCGATTAGATGCAGAATATGCAATTAAGCATTCTTCGTTAAAGTTCGTGGCACCTTGATAACTTAATCCATATTTTTCCATAATTATTTCTTGAACCCTTTCAAATTCATCTTTTGATTTATTTTTCACTTCGTTATCACTCTGCGCAACTCTATTTATCCAAAACTTCGCATCGAAAGTAATCATCCGTCGTATTGCAAGATCTTCCTCAGGTATATTAGGAAACTGACAAAATAAGTCGTAATGCTGAATTAAATCTCTTAATATACTTGGTAAAACATATTGTCGGATTAAGTTTGGATCTAACTCAATTATCAAATCAATAATATTCTCATATTTTCTTACATCTTTCTCTATTAAGTGATTTATTATCAATTCTTTTTTAGGATGGTAAGTTATATATTCAGCTGCAAAATAGTCTTGAAAGGATTTATGTGCCCATCTAATATTATTTCCTTCAGTTGAAAAAATAGGTACAGTAGTCAATAGATCTTCAACAAATGCAGTCTCTCTAAAATTCAAGTAAGGTAGTTTAGTTTTACATTCAGAAATATATTGAGTTGCCTTTGGTCTATCATATTCAACTTCACCTCTTTTTGCAGTAAGATTTGCAAATTCCCGTAATACCAACCTGAAATCTTGAATATCCAGTTTAGAAACTTTATCTCTTTTATATGAATCTTTCGATAAATCATGATCTTGATATAGAGCGGTATATACATCGTTATAAAAAGTACTTTTTCTCGAAGGAATATCTCTCTTAAAAGAATACGTTTTATATAATAGTGACACAAGAAATGGATTTACTAAAAATTCAGTCACTTGATTGTTAACTCCTTTTATTTCATTAATTAGACTGTCGCTCAAATTTGTATTACAAATTTTATCATACCTTTGAAATAGCTGAAAAGCTTCGGAATTATGAAGTCCTTTTATGTTTGTAATTTTAAAATCACCAAAGGTCGACAGTGCCCCTTCAGGTCTGGATGTCAATAGGAAGTAGTTGTTACTACAATTTACAACAAACTCTTTAATATCTTTTGTTACTGTTTCTTTTTCTTCGTTTGTAATTTCATCAAAACCATCCAAGATTATTATGAACTCTCCTAATTTTAATAGTCTAATTATAAAATCATTATCGAATATTTTGTCAATTGAATTTAGTTGCTTTAGGAGTTCATTTATAATTGAATTTTCGGAATTTATCTTTCGCAATTCAATAAACACTGGAATACCTTGGTTTTCTTTAATTGCTTGTAAGCAAATATATCTTGATAAAGTTGATTTACCCATTCCCGCACTATCGCAAATTAGAATTCTTTGATATTTTTCAAAGAGAACTAATGGAAATGATTCTATTTTGATTTTTTCCTGTTGTTTTAGATTGTTGTCAATCAAAGTCAAAGGCTGATAAATATCTTCAATATGGATTTGCTGGTTGGGAAATATCAAGGTGTTGACAATTGAGCACTTCTCAATTGTTTTTAATAGATATTCTTCAAATCTTGATTCATACAAATGATGATTGATTACCTCATTATCAATTTCTCTTTTCTTCAACCAATTATCTAACGATAATAATTTGGGTTTAAAAAGTGAGTCAATTATTGGTTTAGCTAATGGAAGAAATGGAGCTAAGTTTTTTGCAGTTTCAAGTAATTCGTTCATAAGTATTTTATTTTTTTACAATTGTGCCTAACGACCGAGGCTATGGGCATTTGGCGGTTTGCGGGAGCATTCGCTGTCGTGAAACGACAAAGTGAATGCGGGAGCAAAACCTGCTAAATGCACGTCAGCCAGCCTGTGCCCATAGGCGTGTGTTATGCGTTAGGTGTTTTTTCTATTTAATTCTTTTCGACTTGTTATTAGTGCTTTTCAAACATTATTCACTGTCAATGAAACCAGTTATCTGTCAAGTGTTGAAGGTTTTTTTCATGCAACTCATTCTTATTTGTCAAATAAGTAATTCCTAATCTTACATCTAAGAATCCCCAAAACCCATAATAAATTTCGTCTTCTGATTTATCTATTATATACACGTTCAATTTCTGTCTCAGTTTTTTTAGTTTTTCTTTTTCTAAGTTTGTCAAAACACAATTTTCATCTCTTATTGTATCTTTAGTTATCCAAATTTCACCTCTCTTTTCGATTAAAATGTTAGTCACTTCTGTCAACTCAGTTTTATTACTTTTCAAATAAATTAAATAGGAACTTTTAATTAGAAGTGGTTCAGTCAGCTGTTGAAATAGTGCAGACAGTACAATAACTATAGTCCAAATAATTTTTGATTTAATTGTCTCTTTGCCAAACATAATTGTCAAGTAAAACACAAACGAAATCAAAAGACCTACAAAAAGTAAAATTTGATAAATACCTTGTTGTCTGCCGAAAAATAGAAAACTAAATATTATAAATGTTAGTCCTAGAATCAAGCCAATATGTTTATTTTTAAATTTCATTTCTAGATATTGTTTCATTAAAAGCAGCTAATTCCTTTTATTTTTTACACTTACGCATAACAATTTATATCGGCACCTAGGTGACCATATTTCTACTTTATAAGTACTTGTTTTTGCTTTACTTATTTTTTAGCACTCCAAAAGTACAAACTCTAATTAACTTAGACAACAATAATTATGTTTATTTTGAAATTTAGATTAAAAATGCTTATTTATCTTAGATTTTAGTTAGTGTAGAAGCTATCGGGATATTTAGTTCTGTTTTTGTAGTAGATAGATGTTTCGTACAGGCATATAGCTGTTGCTACAATCTACAAGGATAGGATGAGCTAGTATAAGGATGCTATAAGATAGTGCTATTTCAGCGCTACATAGTGTAATTTTAAAACAACTTAGTACTTTCTCATCGCTACATAGTGGTTTTTCATCGCTACATAGTGGCTGGACGAAATGAAATAGTGGCTGGACAAACCGTCAAGGTAGCTGGAAGAACCGTCAAGGTGGCTGGACAAACCGTCAAGGTGGCTGGAAGAAACGTCAAGGCGGCTTGAAGAACCGTCAAGGTGACTTGTAGAAATGAAAAACCACTAAGTAGCGCTGTTGGATAACTATCAACTTGCTTATTAGTAGTATTATACGTTGGTGGCTCGCTATAATAAGCTTTTCTTTTACAAACTGTGATTATTTACGGCTTACTATAACAGAACTTTATGCAATAAGTAACTGATAAGTATTATTGATGTGTTTTTACCGTATAATTCTCAATAGTTTTGGAAAGATATAAGACTATAAACCTTCGGGTTTAAAAACCGATTACATACCTTTTGATATAAATCAGATAATTCACCCCCTATTTATGCTGTTTTTTTAAAAATACACGTTGGATTCTTACTATCAAACCATGTTCACTTTTCGTTGTTTCTATTTCAC
>Ga0302272_1001238_pt1 | contig 11582 bp, 10 predicted proteins | sample III_Bog_N1_2_FD_198772 | JGI IMG/M metagenome (GOLD analysis project Ga0302272, IMG submission 198772) | Peat permafrost microbial communities from Stordalen Mire near Abisko, Sweden - III_Bog_N1_2 | ecosystem: Environmental > Terrestrial > Soil > Wetlands > Peat | place: Sweden: Abisko...
CAACCCAAAAACCCTGTAGGATTCCCTGTGAACCAATCACTTTCTGTGTATCTGCATAAGCTTGGCCAGCAACCATAGTCAATTGACCCGTGCTTCCCACACCAACAGTGCCACCCGCACCACCAATCGCATAGTTATCCACAGTTACGCCTGTTGTGGCTGCAATTGCGAAGCCTGCTAGCGCCATATTCAAAATCATGAGTGTACGCATTGTCTCTCCTTTTAGTTTGAGCAAAGGTAAATATTTGCGCCTTGATGGAACGGATTTTGTCGATCCTGCGTCTATCCATGTATGCTCGCTCACAAACACCTTAGACCATTAGCCTTACGCCTTATTGAACCTATCTCTAGCGCGAATCCGTGTGGAGACACAAACAAGAATTCATCGGAAATTGCCGCAGCAAAAAACGAGGTTGCAAAAGGATCTAACCGAGATTTGCAGACACTGAAATCTGCATGCGAGGCGGTTCTTTACACACAAACTAAAGACATTTCTGTTTTTGGATTTCTAATGCTTGCACTGGCTCCGCTTGAAGGAGTTGGTGCTGTCTGTGATTGCATTTCTGCGCTTTGCATTCTTTGCGTACAATATTGGGATGCTATTTACCCGCAGCGCACGCAAGCTCGCTTGAACGCAATCCGCTGGCTCAATGAAGAAAAGCTTCTCGGCACCTTGCTGGGCATATCGGCAATAGACTCAGATAATGAAGCCGTACGGACTGCGCTAAGTTCCCTCGAAGATTTGAATTCACTTCTCGCGACCCATTATCCCGACAATCCGCCCTCGCTCAAGGGTCTTCAACAAATCTTGCAAAAATGGAGTGTGCCGATAATATCCGTACAACCGCTAGGCCCTGATTTACCTAGCGCAGCAGCCGCACACAATCCGGTCATAGCGACCACTCCGCTTACCGCAGCCCCTCCTCAAAACGTTGTGCTTACCAGCAAAGCTGACGCGCAGAAATATTGGCAGATGCTTGCTCTGTATTATTTACAACAAGAACCTCAGAGCGTGGTGGGCTATAAACTTTTACGCATGCTTCGTTGGCAAGGCGTTATTGCTAAGCCAAAATCAGAAAATGGTTGCACACTCCTTGCGGCACCTAACCGCGCAAGAGTCCAGTACTTTGCAGGACTTGTGGATGCAATGAATTGGGATGAACTTTTAGCAAAATCAGAAACTGCATTTACCGAGGTTGGATTGCAATTCTGGTTTGACCTGCAGTATTGGGTATGCCTTGCTCTGCATGGGAAAGCGGGTGACTATGTGTTGTGTGCCAAGGTAATTGAATACGAAATCACACAATTGCTAGAACGTGTTCCAGACCTTGCTGCACTTATGTTTAAAGACAATACACCTTTTGCAAATCCAGAAACGCTTGCATGGATAAGTCGTCTCAAAAGTGCAATCAATTCAACCGAAAAAACAAGTGCGTCAGAAACGAAAACTAACAACACAAGCCAATTGAGCGCAGACTTACAGCAAGCAGAGAAACTCGTTGCAGCCCACAAACTCGATGAAGCCATGGCACTTTTAGAATCAGGCCTTGTTGGCTGTCCTTTGCGCGAACAATGGGAACGGAAAATAGCCATCGCACGTCTATGCTCATTACACAAGCAAGCTCTCGTTGCGGAACACATTCTTGCGGATCTTTGTGCAGCATCGCAAGCGATGCCGTTAGAGCAATGGGTTCCTGCGTTCATGGTTGATCTTCTCGAGTTACGTGTTAAGAATTTGAATGCATTGAACAGGAGTAAAGAATTTTCAGATAAAGCAGAAACGCTACTGACACTAAGGAATACGTATGCGTGGCTGGCAAAATTATCGCCGCGCATTGCTGCCAATATTTCACTTCTTCCTTGAGGAATTATGTCTAAAAACAGTTTTCAAAACGAGATTCCACCAGCGCGTGTGAACATTCAATTAAGCGTGGAAAAAGGCAACGCACAAAAGAAGCGCGAGCTCCCACTCAAGCTTCTCATCTTGGGTGATTTCACTGCTCGCAAAGATGCAACGCGCATTGTGGATCGCGAGAAAATAAACATCAATAAAGAGAACTTCGACCAAGTGATGAAGTCGCTCCATTTGGAAATGAATGCTACTGTACCGAACAAGCTGAACCCAGATACGCCAAGCCTTGCTGTGCACTTGCAATTCGATAGCATGAAATGTTTTACCCCTTTTGAAGTTGCCAAGCAGGTGCCCGAAATAAGTCGGCTTATTGCTGCACGAAACTTAATCAAAGACCTTGGTTCGAACCTGCTCGACAATCGAGAGTTTCGCAAGCGTATGGAAACTTTACTCAAAGATCAAGATGCTGCGCGTGCGGTACTTAGCGAACTCGATCAAGTGGCCCCCCAAATTTAATCGTGAGGATTTATGTCAGAACAAAATTTGCAAACGCTTTATGCAACCATGAATCTTACTCTTCCTTCGCGCAGCGTAGATCTCGCGGTTTATCAAGATGCGAGCTCTTTGATGGAGCACCCCACCAACGAACGTATGGGTGCGGCACTGCGTGTATTTATTGAGAGCATGCTTCAGTCTACACAAAGCTTCGATAAAATTGATAAGTCCGTGATCGATGCACATGTTGCTTTTATCGATCAAAAAATTTCTGCGCAACTCGATGAAATTTTTCATAACGAAGCCCTTAAGAACCTAGAGTCTGCATGGCTTTCATTGCTTTTTGTGGTGAACCATACTGACTTTCGCAAGAACGTTAAAATCGAGTTTTTGAATGCCGCAAAGCTCGATCTCGAAGAAGATTTCGAAGACTCTCCCGAGATTATTCAATCGGGCTTGTATAAGCATGTGTATATGGATGAGTACGATACCCCCGGTGGTGAGCCCTATGCAACGCTCATTTCCAATTTCGAGTTTTCGAGTAGCCCAAGCGACATCGCATTTTTAACCGAACTTTCGCATGTGGCTGCATCTGCACACTGTCCATTCATTGGCGCTGTGGGTCCGCGCTTCTTTGGCAAGGAAACTGTTCACGATTTACCGCGCATCGAAGACTTAGAAAACTACATGGATCGCGCCGAATACATTAAATGGCGCTCGTTCCGAAATTCCGAAGATGCTCGCTATGTGGGCCTAACTTTGCCGCGCTTTTTACTGCGCTTGCCCTATGGAGAAAACACAAATCCTGTGCGCGAATTCAATTATCGCGAAGAGGTTACCGGCAAAGAACACAGCAAATACCTATGGGGAAACGCGAGCTTTGCTTTTGCTGCAAACATGGTGCGCTCCTTTATCGATAACGGTTGGTGCGTGCAAATTCGAGGCCCCGAAGCGGGGGGTAAGGTGGAGCACTTACCCATTCATACCTTTGATGTTGGAAAGGGCTCTGAGATCAAAATCCCTACGGAAATATTAATTCCCGAAACGCGTGAATTTGAATTTGCGAACCAAGGATTCATTCCCCTAAGCTTTTATAAGAATCGCGATTATGCTTGCTTCTTTTCTGCAGCCTCTACGCAAAAGCCTGCCGAATACGATGATCCACAAGCGACTGCGAATTGTCGTATCAATGCTCGGCTACCATACTTGTACTTGACTTCGCGGCTTGCTCATTATTTGAAGGTATTGCAGCGCGAAAATATTGGTGCCACCAAAAGTGCAGATGTGTTATCGCAAGAACTTAATGCGTGGCTAAAAACTTTAGTCACCCAAATGAAAAATCCCGATGCGGAACTTGCAGCCACTCACCCACTTGCCTATGGCGAAGTGAAAATCGAAGAGAATCCCGAAAACCCAGGATTTTTCAAGGTGAGTTTATGTGTAATCCCACACTTTCAAGTCGAAGGATTCAATGTGAATTTATCGCTGGTCTCCAAATTGCCTCAAGCAAAGAAGTGACGATTTACTTGTCAAGATTCGAATCACACAACCATTCTTATCACCATTCACAAAGGATTTTAAATGGCGATTCCCGCATACATGTTCATCGACTCCATCCCAGGTTCTGTAAGCGTTGCCGGGCGCGTAGATAGTATTGAAATACTCGAATTTAACCACCGCGTATACTTGCCCACTGATCGCGACGATGGCTCCATTACGGGCACGCGTAAGCACGACGATTTAATCATCCACAAGTCTTATGATAAGTCTAGCCCACTGTTGTACAAGAAAGTTTGCACCGGTGAAACCATTGCGAAGATCAAAATTCAATGGTTTGATATTACGCACCAAGGCGAAGAAAAGGCGTACTTCGAGCATACGTTGCAGGGTTGCAAAATCGCTTCTGTGCGCAGCTATATGCACAATGTGAAAGACAAGTCCAAGGAGCAATACGTACACATGGAAGAGGTGATGATTCGTTATGCAAAAATGACGTGGAACTACTTGGATGGCAACTTGCAGCACACCGATGAATGGAATTCGCGCTAGCTTGTAAAAGATCAATCTCAATTTTTACATTTCGCAATCAAAATCGAGGAGAAATGATGAGAACAGAATTTTTAGCAACCATAGCGGCACTTACAACACTGGTTGGTTCGTCCCATAGCATCGATAAGAGAAATAACGATTACTACTTCCGCATCATGAGCAATAGCACAACGCAAACATGCCCAACTGCAGGTGCAACTCCTATTGGCTTCCAAAAAGCCTACATTGTTTATCACTTGAGTTCGCTCTAAGCAAGTTGTCTTGACTATGGTAAGCCACCTCACTTTTGGGGTGGCTTTTTTCGAAGGTGTTTATGTCTGTTCAAAGTAAAGTATCTCCTTGGCAAGCGTTTCTCCTTTCAGGAGTGCTCGCATTACTCGCGTTCCTTCCTTCGATTTTGCAGAACGGAGTATTCTTAGCCCGAGACGATTTTTTTAATCAGCAAATTCCATTCATTTTTCAGTGTAAGCGACTGTTGTTGGCGCATGGCTTGTATCAATGGGATTGGACTAGTTTCTTGGGCGGCGACTTTTTATCGTCATATTCATTTTACGGATTAGGTAGTCCGTTCTTTTGGATGCTATTGCCATTGCCAAACAGCACAATGTTATGGGGCATAACCATTGCTGCAATTCTTAAGCACGCAGTTGCTGGGCTAGGTGCATTCTTATTCTTTCGTCCATTTGTCAATAATGAACGCTATGCGCTGTTTGGATCCATTCTCTATGTTTTTTCGGGGTTCACAATTGTCAATGTGGATTTCAATCACTTTACCGACGTAATCGCTCTATTTCCCTTTTTACTGTGGCAAATTGAAAAAGTCGCAGCTCGAAATTCACGCCCAGGAATACTAGCTCTAGTGACGTTTTTAAATGTAATGACCAATTACTATTTCTTTATTTGCTCACTGATCTTCATCATTCTTTATCTGTATATGCGGTCGGTTCAATGGAAGATAATTCTTCATTTAGCGATCGAAATCGTTGCCGGTATTCTTCTTGCAGGCTTTATGCTTGTGCCCGTAGCGATGGCAACGCTTGATTCACCACGAGTACTTGATCACAATATATTCGTGCAGATCTTTAAGCCTCTATTTCCTTCCAATTATTTGGAGCGAATTCGAGTGCTGCTCATGCCGATTGAAAGCCACATAGCTCACCCCTTCATTCCGAAAACATATTCTTGGAAATCTACCGCGGCATTTTTACCGATGGTTGGATTTGTTTACACATTCACCTTTCTTAGGTTATATCGCAAGCACTGGTTAACAAAGCTGATCTGGTTGTTATTGCTTGCATCATTTGTACCACCTCTCACAGGGATTTTCTCTTTGGGCACGAATCCCGACTACACGCGCTGGTGGTATGCTCTCGTGTTGATGATGGTCCTCGCGACAATTCTTCTGCTAGACCAGAAACATGAATCGTTGCCTGCACTTGCTGTGGTCAATGCAAAAATAATTTTCATTGCTGCTGCGCTATTGACTGTTCCATTTAGTGTATTCAACGTACTCTTTCTCTCAAAAGCACTTTCTCTTGGACCGCTTCAGTCTGTTGTACAGGGCTTTTATTCAAACTCTGTTTTTGGATCTACAAGCCTACTCTATGTGGCTATAGCGCTGACAGTGCTAAATTTTTCATCACTATTCTGGGTATTGATTGCACACAAACGAACAAGCGTTTTTCCACTGCAAACGGCTTTACTATTGGTGGCTTGCTGTGCACTAGTCAATTATGGATCTGTAATTTATTGGAACAATAATGCGCTTTACCCTGCTGGCGATATTCCTGATCTTGGTCAATCATACTACCAACGTATTCTAGTGCAACATCCCGCAACACCTCATGCTGTTGGCCTCGTGACTATGCGAATAGATCATCCGCTATCGTTAGAGAACTTTGGAACGTTGATCAACGCACCATCGATTAGTGCGTTTAACAGTATGCGAAATCGCTATGTCGCAGAGTTTTCAGAGCGTGCAGGTCTTGGTATTGAAACTTCTCCTGCCGCTCGCCCTTTGGCAAATGATTCCGCATTACGAACGCTTCTTTCTGTGGGTGCCTACCAACAATTTGATAGTCCTAATCCAGATTCATTACGACTCTATCCTTATCACCTGCCTTTTGGTTTTACCTATGAATATTTTGATGTAATGGATAGCTCACTAGGGCAAACGCTTTCAGAGCGCATGCTTGCCGCATTAGTGATTGACGGTTCACAAGCAGTCAAGTTCACGGATATTCTTTCGCCACTTCCAAATGCCCAAAGACATATTTCTTGGAAGCAGAATATGGAATCTCGAAAGCAGGATACGTGCAAAGATTTTCGAGGAGAGTCAAATTCTTTTAACGCGAATATTGATCTTCAACAGAAGCGTGTTGTATTTTTTAGTGTTCCTTTTAGCAAGGGCTGGCATGCTTTTATTAATGGCGAAAGAGTGTCGATTGAACGAGTCAATATTGGGTTTATGGGAGTTGTGGCGCCAGCAGGCCACAGCAATATTTCTTTTGTGTACGAGACACCCGGAATGCTCTGGGGGCTTGCGCTATCTTGCTTTGGGCTGATACTACTTGCAGGATTCTTCTTGAAAAAATCTTGGTAGTTTTTTCTCTACCCAATAGGCCAAGCTACGAGCTAGTGATTTTGCTGGTTTAGATATTGCTTGTTCAACAAGCTTACTGACTGCATATGCAATGCCCAACATCAACACAAGGGTTCCCCACAATAGTAGGTGCTGGTTCATGGTTGGGTATGCAAGATTGAAAATCATATAACCGATATTTTGGTGAATTAGGTACAGTGGATAGGTTAGCGAACCGACCAGTAGTAACAGCCGAGAACTTTTAAACGCGAACACTCGAAGCGACAGTAAAAGGAAAACAGTAAAAAATATTCCAATGATTATAATCGTACATGTTAAGCTGATCGATGTATGATATTGTTGAATAAAATCTTTGCAGTCTTTGATTTCTTGGCTTGCTGCTAAAAGAAAGGAACCTGCAATTACCGAGACTCTTGCAAATGACGCGCCTTGGCTCCACACAAGAAAATACGTGGCTCCACCAATAAAGTATGCTGCGTAATCTACCAGCAAATGCACCTGCAGAAATTTAATGGGAAATACTTCCAAAGCGATCGAGGAGATAAGCCAAACGGTCAAAAGGAATTGCGCAGATTGGATTTTTCGCATTGCCAAAACAACAGCAACGAAGACATAGAAATGCAATTCCACAAGTAACGACCAGTATGCTCCATCCATTGATGGGAATTCACTGAACCCTCTTAACGAAATCATGTTGATGAAATATTGCGGGAATGAAGCTGAAAAGCGAGTTCCGCCAATTGCGATTGTTACCAAAAAAGTTGCCGTGCAGCACACCCAAAATGTTGGATAAAGTCTCACAAAACGAGAAACAAAAAAATCTTTCAAGCTTCCGCTAGATGCTGTCATCAAAATGACAAAGCCGCTGATCATAAAGAATAGGTTCACACCCAAGTATCCGTACTTTGAATACGGCGCTAATGCTGGGTACGAGAGAATGGAAAGATTATCGGCTGCATAGCCTCTAAATGAATAATGAAATAGCACCACGGAGATTGCTGCTATGAAGCGAAGTAAGTCGATTTCGTTAACTCGCTTCTTTGATGTCTCTATTTGTGGCATTCGTCTTCTTTTCATTACGAGGAATGGTTCCAATATACTTCATCTGTCCTTTACGATTTGTAAATTCGAGCAATGCTCACGTCATTTGATAAGCCCAACCGCCCCATCTGGGTAGCCTTGATCCTATTCGCTTTGTGGCGGTTGTGGTCAATGACTTTTATACCATTTACCTTCGATAGCCCTGCAGGTCTTTATGCTCCTGCAATGTATTTGTATGAACATGGTTTGACTCAATGGATTTACCCCCCCGAGCTTGTTGCTGAGCCTCCTTTGGCTCATATAGGCCTTGCTCTCGTTTGGAAATTATTTGGAGTGAGTCTTTGGAGTTCGCATCTGTTCATCACAATATTTACGCTAGGTTCCGTGTATCAAATTGCTCGCTTTGTACAGCGAAATGTTTCATCGTAAGCGTTTCCTTGGATGTTAGCACTTGTTTTTTCTGAGGCTACATGGGTTGCCCAAAGTCTGCAACTCGCGCCCGATATGGTGCTGGTGTTTTTTGCTTTCTGGGCGATCAATGCCTCTATCCAAAAGCAGAGAATCCTCTTTGCGGTTCTACTCGCCTTGCTTTGCATGGTCAGCATTCGTGGATCAGTAACTGCAGGTGCAGTGCCGATTGGATTGGGTAAGGCGTATATTGTTTACCACTTGAATTCGCTCTAAGCAAAAGACTCGTATGTATTTTTAAGCCACCCTTTATGGGTGGTTTTTTTATGCTTAAAGACTCAAGGATTTCTAATGAACAAAAAGATTCCGCTGATGTTATTGCCTTTGATTGCCTTTATTCTGTATGGAATCCTTGGCACATTCGGATATGGCAATGATCCAGATACATACGGCATGCTGTACTCAGGGCAAAAACTATGGCATGGCCTTGGCTATGAGGCTTCTCGCTTTCAAGGTAGCGTAGTTACTGAGGTTTGTGTTGGACTTGGTAGTTTAGTTGGCGGTTTTTATCTGACCAATCTTTTATCTGCGCTGCTTGGTGCTACAACTCTTTTTCTGTTTCTTCAAATAGCAGTTCCCTACTTGGGAGAAGATCGTGCTCGATGGATCTGTGCTTTATTAGCATTCAATCCGTGGTATATTATTGCGTGTTCAAGCTCCATGGATTATGTCTACGGATTTTTCTTTTTGATTCTTGCTCTATGGCTCGCCTTGCGGCAACAATGGGTGTTAACGGCTCTATCCCTTGCTCTGACAATCTCTGCCCGCCTTTCCAACCTTCCCCTTGCGAGTATGCTGGCTATTGGGATTTGCATTCATTTAGTGAAACATGAACGGTATCACAAGGTTATTGCATTTTGTCTTGTTGGGTTCTTGGCCACGGCTGCCCTGTACTTTCCGGTTTTTCAACAAGCCGGCTATAATCTTTCGTTTTTACCCAGTGGGGTTGCGACGTGGTCTTTGAAGAGCATTGCTGCACGCTTCATCTATAAGAACATTTACCTCTTTGGATTAATTCCCTTCGCACTCCTTTTGGTTGCCGCTATTCAGTATCTTCGAAGAAGTACACTACCTTGCGCATTCCCTTTTACTGCGGTACTTCTGGGTTGGGTGGCTTTCGTGATTCAAGAATATCTATTCCTCAAATTCCCTTTGGAAATCTCGTATTTAATTCCTTTAATTCTATTGCTGAGTACATTGATCTGGAGCAAGAATGTTCCTGTGCTCTTATTGAAAATGATGGTGCTGTTTACCCTTTTATTTAATGTGGTAAATCTGCAGATTTTGAAAATTGAATACAAAGATGATCCAGATGCCGTGGAAGCCATAAATGCTCACCCCAGCTTCTTCATAGAAAAAGGGCCAGTGATTAAAGATGTTGCAGAGCGTAGCGCCTCTCAGCGTTATAACTTCAAGAAGTATGCCTTACCGTTCCACACAAATGCAATTCAGTAGCCAAATTATTGAACCTGATTTTTACGGGCGTAGACAACCATTTCAAGGCGTTGCTTTGAAAGATCCGCAATAGGCATCCATTCATTTGATATAGTTTTGTATGTGGATTCTGTGGGGTTTTGAATCCGCGAAATAACCACATAGCGGTTTCGTTCAAAGGCTTGATCGTCAAAATACAGAGGGTCATTCTTTGAATGCTCTGTTGGGTACTCGCTTAGTTCTGCGTAATTAAATCCGACTTGATTCAATGGAATTTCACGATCATGAAAATATTTTACCAATGCTTTTTTTTGATCAAAGTATGGAATAATGGCTAATGTGGAATCCCAAGACTGGGCAACAAAAAGTGGCTGCACAACCAAGTGGGAACCCCAAAACCCGATAACAAGAATCCCTATCCAAATCTTTGCTTTTCGCAAAGAAGTGTATTCCCAGATCACGCTTCCTACCCATAATGTGAACAGCAGAAATATTACCAGAAAATAGCGAGTGTTGAATGGATTAGTAGTGAGTAGCATAACAGGAACAAGAATAAGGCAAATGCAAATTAGCTGTGTAATGATTTCCGTTTTATGCCCAAGTATTTGTTTGAATGAATTTTTCTTTGCAATCAGAATTGTTGTAAGAGCTAGCCAAAGAATACAATGGCCATTGTCGATTAATAAACGAAACCCCATGCGCTTGCAATTAGTCAAAAGATCATGCCATCCAGCAATATGGCGTTCCTCAATCCAGCGGAAATTTGGATTGAAATAAAAATATCCTGTTTCAATTTTTCGAGCCAGAAAATAAGCGGTTACAGCTATGATCGCAGGAAGTAAATGCCAGCAGCGATGACAAAAAGCTTTCCACCGAAATTTTGTTTTTGGATATTCGACCCAAATTAAATCGGCTAGACTAGCTATGCCGATTCCCGAAGCGGTCAAAATTCCACGAATGCTTGTCATCGAGAGCAACAGTAATGCAATGGAAAAAGATATTCGTCTCCCATCAAGCGCTGCATTGATTGCCCAGCAAGAAAAAAACACAACGAATAGATCTGGGGAAAGCTGGATGCTTTGCCCAATCCAGGCAGCTTCGGAAAGAACTAATGTAAGCAGCCAAGGAAATGCTTGGGGTGTTGCCAACTTCTGAACAAGTTTGCCAATTTGAAACACAGCACCGAGAACGGCTGTCGTAACGAATAGGTGTGAAGACCAAAGACTGTAGCCGACAATTTTCCAAATCATTGCAAGCAAGAGATGCAGTAAGAAAGGCTCCGCGACGAGGCTGGGTGGATAAATAAGGTGAGTGAGGCCATTTTGAAACAGATACAACGCAGGATCGTGCAAGCCTGTAACGTGGTCAAAATAAAAGGGCATGAAAGTCATCGCCCATAAGCGCCATACTGCAAATGCAGCCATAGCAATCCATATGGGTCTATTGTTGTTCATTGTCTAACGTTAGTCATTTTGGTGCAATGGTGACTTACCAAATAAATAGAAATAGCAGATTCCAATTTATACATTCCCCGAATGAAAAACGTTCTCTTAAAGCCCAACCGCCCCATCTGGGTAGCCTTGATCCTATTCGCTTTGTGGCGGTTGTGGTCAATGACTTTTATACCATTTACCTTCGATA
>Ga0302272_1001239_pt1 | contig 11579 bp, 10 predicted proteins | sample III_Bog_N1_2_FD_198772 | JGI IMG/M metagenome (GOLD analysis project Ga0302272, IMG submission 198772) | Peat permafrost microbial communities from Stordalen Mire near Abisko, Sweden - III_Bog_N1_2 | ecosystem: Environmental > Terrestrial > Soil > Wetlands > Peat | place: Sweden: Abisko...
ACAACTCGCACCTTACCATCTCACACTTTACCAAAGCCCAGCTCAAAGGCAATTACATCTTTCGCTTTTTGGATTTGGTCACCGTCAAAGGGAAAAGCGAGCCCGTAGAGGTGTGGCAAGTCCATGATTTTGACACACCTCAAACAGAACCGCTGTATACTGTGAGTTATGAATCTTTGCACGAGGAGCTTGCATTGCATCATGAAGCGATTGCGCTCTACCAAGAGGCACGTTTTGCAGAAGCACTTGAGCGCTTTGAAGCACTTAATCAACGCGAAACAAAAACAAATCACGCTATTTACACCATTTATAGTGAGCGCTGTTCACATTACATTGCCTTTCCACCGCTTTCATTTAACGGTGTCTTTGTGCACACAACCAAAGGATAAGTATGAGTTCTATTTGTATTTTAGGGGCACAAGGAAGCAGATCAAAAGACGCATTTACCACCTGCATTCAAGTGAACAAACAGACCCTGATTGATGCGGGAAATATTATGTATGCGTTAGGCGAAGAAGCTTTACATGTAAACCGTATTTTTTTCTCACACTCCCATTTAGATCACATCATTGATACAGCATTTTTGATTGACCATTTCTTTACCAAACGAAAGGAAACACTCACTTTATACGCCCTTCCTCATACCATTGAAGCACTGAAAAACCATCTTTTTAATGACGTTGTGTGGCCTGATTTTAGTCAAATTCATCTCCTTAATTCCACCATACCCGCCATCACGTATATTGAGATAAACCCCAATCAGACCTATGCTATTGAAGACGGTATCACGCTCACCCCTTTTTTGGCAAACCATACCGTACCGTGTTGTGGGTACATCATCGAACAAAACAACAGCAGTGTTCTTTTTTCAGGCGACACGTTTCTCAATGAAGCACTCTGGAATTTGCTCAATAAAACACCGTCCATTAAAGCGCTGATTATTGATGTCTCCTTTCCCAATCATTTTGTGAAAATTGCAACGGAAAGCAAACACTTGACACCCAACTTTCTTGCTGAAGGAATGCAACAGCTCAAACGAGACGATCTTAAAATCTACATCAACCATCTTAAGCCATTCTATGCCGAACAGATTATTCACGAGCTTGAACACATAGGCATTGCCAAAGAGAGGGTTTTGCGTGATGGTGAGAGTATTAACCTCGCATCAGGGGAGCTGCAACGCTCGTCATACCAGCAAAGAATAGATGAACGCGTTCAAAAACTCACCGAAATTGGCACCGCACTTTCTGCCAGTGAAAGTCTTGATGTTTTGTTGGAGATGATCGTCACCGAAGCCAAAAACCTTACCAACGCCGATGGCGGAACGCTGTACTTACTGGAGAAAAAACAGCTTCATTTTCAAGTGGTGCAAACTGACTCACTCGCCATTAAAATGGGAGGCACCAGTGGAAAAATCACATGGTCACCACTGGATTTATATCGCGCGGATGGCACACCCAATAAAGCCATGGTCGCCGTAACTTGTGCGCTTGAAAACCGTCTTATTAATATCCCTGATGTCTATGAAACGGTTGGATTTTCTTTTGATGGAACCAAAAAATTTGATCAAGGCACAGACTATCGCTCCAAATCCATGTTGGTCATTCCCATGAAAAATCATGAACATGAAATTATTGGTGTCCTTCAACTGCTCAACAAAGTTGATGCACACAGCCATGAGATCATCGCGTTTGATAGCGAAGATGAAAAGATCACGCTCTCGCTCGCTTCACAAGCGGCGATTGCTATTACCAACACGTCACTCATCCAAGGCTTAGAAACACTTTTGGAATCGTTTTTAAAGAGTATTATCTTCGCTATTGGTAAAAAATCGCCCTACACGGCTGGGCATATTAAACGTATGGTCAAACTTAGTGGAATGCTAGCGGAAGCTGTTAACCACGACACAACCTTGTACACCCAAAAACACTTTAGTGCCGAAGAGATGAAACAGATCAATTTTGCAGCCTTGATGCACGACATCGGCAAACTCGCCACACCAGAACATATTCTTGATAAAGCAACCAAACTGCAAACCTTATTTGATCGCATTAACTTAGTGGAAAGTCATATTCATATCATTGAAAAAGCCTTACATGTAAAGTTTTTAGAAGACAAACTTGCCATTTTAGAAGGCAGCCTCAAAGGGAATGTTCACGTGCTAGAAGAGCACTATCACGCTAAACTTGACGTACTGCACAGCGCCTTTGAACTCATTCAAACAAGCAATCAAGGCGATACGCCGCTGAGTGATGAAACCATCACTCAGATTCAAACGCTGGCGACACAACAATGGCAGATTGGTGAAGAGACGTACACTATTTTAAGCACAGATGAAGCACACCATCTCAGCACCAAACGAGGAACCTTGACCCCTGAAGAGCGTGAAAGTGTCAATGCCCATGCCAAACTCAGTATTGAGATTTTAAACCGTCTCCCCTTTCCTAAAAAATACCAACAAATTCCTCAAATTTCAGGCAATCACCATGAAAAAATCAACGGCAAAGGGTATCCACAAGGACTCAAAGGCGATGAAATCAGCTTTGAAGCACGTATCTTAGCCATTGCCGATATTTTTGAAGCCTTAACCGCCAGTGATCGACCGTATAAAGCGGGTATGCCACTCTCGGTTGCTATGAAAATCCTCTATACGATGGCAAAAAATGGAGAACTGGACGCTGAATTAGTGCAATTTTTCTACACTTCGGGTGTTTATTTGGAATATGCCAAAGCCTTTTTACCACAGCGCAGCATCGATGAAATCATCCTTGATTTTGAGAAGCTCTAAACGTGAAAATGCCACTTTAACGATTTTTTAACACGTTTTTAGATATAATCCTTAGTTCTACATTATTTTGAAAACAAAGGACATCCCTTATGACCACCGTTTTATTGGTTTTACAATTCGTATTAACCGCTATTTTAACTATTTCTGTACTGCTTCAAAAAAGCTCTTCTATTGGCTTGGGCGCTTATAGTGGAAGCAATGAATCCCTTTTTGGTGCAAAAGGACCTGCGGGTTTTATGGCAAAATTCACCTTTGTTGTGGGAATATTGTTTATTGCAAACACGTTAACATTGGGTTATTTTTATAATCAAGATAAAAAAGTATCTGTTGCGGAAGATATTAAAATCGAAAAAAGCGTTGTACCAAGCGTTCCAGCTCCTGTAACAACGGCTCCAGCAGCTCCGGAAGCTCCAACGTCTAAATAATCAGTTATGAAATCTTTTTGGCATGTGGTGTCTCTTTCGATGAAGATGTGGGCGAATGCCCATCGCTTCAACAATGCAAGATACCACACAACCAATACAATGCGAGAAGCGCTTCGAAAAGAGTTTGATTCTTTCAAAAAAAATGGCTACAAAGTCATCTCACTTGAAAAACTTGTCACCGCACTTCACGCTAAAGAAACTACTTGTAAAGGATAAATATGGAACTCACTAAAATCTATGCTGAACAAAAAGAGCATATGGAAAAATGTATCGCGGCACTCAAACGCGACTTTATGACGATTCGTAGTGGTAAAGTCTCTACCACCATTTTGGACAACATTCATGTCGATTACTACGGAACACCAACGGGTCTTAGTCAAGTAGCAACGGTTTTAACCACAGACGCAACCACCATCACTATCTCTCCGTGGGAGAAAAAGATGCTTAGAGAGATCGAAAAAGCGATTATGCAAGCGAACATCGGGGTCAATCCTAACAACGATGGCGAAACCATTAAACTTTTCTTCCCTCCAATGACCACAGACCAACGTAAAGAAGGCGCAAAACAAGCCAAAGTAATGGGCGATAAAGCCAAAATTGCGATTCGCAATGTTCGTAAAGACTCTAATGATCAAGTCAAAAAACTTGAAAAAGATAAGATTCTCACTGAAGATAGTTCTAAAAAAGGACAAGATGAAGTGCAAAAAATCACCGATGCAACCGTTTCAAAAATCGACGAGCTCGTGAGAGAAAAAGAATCTGAACTCCTAAAAATTTAAGGCAAACCATGCACATTGAAAAAATTTACAAAGATGCAAATGCTCTTCTTGAGGGACACTTTTTACTCAGCAGTGGCAAACACTCACACTACTACCTTCAAAGCGCAAAAGTCTTGGAAGACCCTAAAGTCGCTGAGCAATTAGCGGTTGAATTAGCAAAAATGATCACAGCTTCCAAGCTTGAGATCGATACCATTTGCTCCCCAGCACTCGGAGGCGTTTTAGCAGGTTATGAGCTTGCGCGCGCCCTTGGAAAACGTTTTATTTTCGCTGAACGCGTGAACGGTGAAATGACGATTCGTAGAGGCTTTGAAGTTTCAAAAGGTGAAAAAATTCTTGTGTGTGAAGACATCATCACCACGGGAGGCTCAGCATTAGAAGCGGCAAAAATTGCAGAAAGCATGGGTGGCGTAATCGTTGGATTTGCAGCGCTTGCGAATCGCGGTTTTTGTAAACGTGTCGGAAGTGATCTAGCAGGGAAGCCTACATGTAAACTTCCTAATGATGCACCATTTTTTGCATTGGCTGATTTTGAATTTGACATTTATGAGCCAAACGAATGTCCTTTGTGTAAAGAAGGCAGTGTGGCAATCAAACCGGGTAGCCGAGGAAACTAAGTTTTTATGCGATGGAGAGAGAGTAAGAGAGGTGGCAAAAAAGAGCTGAAAACCTCTTTGCCTTCTTATGCCATCGCACCGTTTCAAAGGCGTTTTAAAGCCTTTGTTGTGGACTCTTTCATGCTTTTGATGCCCATTTTGTACATCGTCTTTTATCTGATTTATGGCTCACGCGAAGGCTTTGCTGCGCATATGCTTCAAGGTTGGATTCTTATTTTAATTCCTTATGGCATTATCACCCTTCTTTTTCTCAAGCGAAACGGCCAAACACCAGGCTACAAAGCGTATGATCTCCTCCTGATTGATCTTAGCAGAAAGCAAAAAACGTCTGTGATTCAACTCTGTGCGCGTTATCTTTTAATGCTTTTGACCTTGTTCACGGTCATCGGACTGTTTTTACCCCTCCTACGAAAAGACAACTTAGCGCTCTATGATATTTTAAGCCAAACCGCTCCCATTTCTAAATGATTTTTTTCAAAATCTCTGGTTTTTTCTTTTCGTATTTTTCTGTCACCAGTGTGTATGTCATTTTTATGCCAAAAATATTGCAAACCATCGGCTACAGCGCGCTGCAAATTGGCGCTATTTTTGCCTTAGCCCCTCTTATGCGTTTTATTGTCCCTTTTTTCTTTCTCAAACATTTTGAACTCAACCAAAAAATCTTTTACACCGCCCTTGGTGGCGCCATTTTTGCCATTTTGCTGTTCTACCCAACCATTCACCATTTTTACCTCTTTATGCTTCCTAATATGCTCTTGGGTGCATGTTTGGGCATGATATTGCCGTACATTGAAACCTATGCGATGGAACACTTACGCAAAGAGCGTTTTGGAAAATCGCGCTTATTTGGCTCCATTGGCTTTATGTTGATAGGTATTGTCTTAGCGCGCCACTTGGAAAACTATACGAATGGCTTGCATTACCTGCTTTTAGCGATTAGTGCAACTGCTCTTTTTGCCTATTGGCTCACCCAAAACAATGCTCACTTTACGGCTGCGAATATCAACAAAGATGAGCCTTTTAACTTCTTACATGTAAAGTATTTATGGATCAGTCTTTTCTTGATGCAAGTCAGTTTTGGGGGATTTTATAACTTCTTTACTATTTACGAAACAGCGCACGGCATTAGCCTTGAAATGACCAGTTATTTGTGGGCGTTTGGCGTTATGTGTGAGATTGTACTGTTTTATTTCCAAGCATCTTTATTGAAACGTATCAGTCTTTTATCGCTTGTAAAATTAGGGGTTTTTACAACGGCCCTTCGTTGGTTTTTACTGTTTGCTTTTCCCTCATCGCTTTGGATCTCATACCTCTCCCAATCCCTGCATGCCTTTAGCTTTGCGCTACACCACACCGCAGCACTGAGCCTTTTGTACACACTGTATGCCAACAAAAAACTAGCCGCACAATTTTACTATGGCTTTTCCTTTGGTTTAGGAGGGTTTGTGGGCGCACTGCTTGCTGGGTATTTTTATGGGGAGTATCTTTATTTGTATGCTAGCTTTGTTGCACTGCTTTCACTGGGAAGTTTGATGCTTTTCAAGGTGAAAGAATAAAATTTTTAAAATAAATCGTCTCAATCTCATACCCAAATGTATTTTCCAACATTGTTATGAGCTCTTCTTTAAGGCGATCTTTCCCAGCCACCGTTTCAAGACCATTCGCATCCATAGTATTCAGATACTGTAAGACCGCATTGCGAAGATTATCCATATTGGCTTGAAGGGCTTTTTTACTGTTCTTATTTTTTAACACTAAGGCAATATCTGTTTTTAAAATCTTGTATTTTTGAGATTTAATATTGATGAAAATGGTATCAAGGCTCAACTCTTGTGCATTACTTGCTGATGCCTTTTTGGGCGTTGCCTCTGTCGTATACGAGGATTGGTTTTTGTCATCTTTGAGCATGTAATTAATGGTTATAAAGCCAATAATAATCAATAATCCAATAAAACCTAAAGAGATTTTGAGTAGTTTTTCATTAAACATTTAACGTTTGCTCCACAATTTTTCATTGAGTTTGAATTCACTGACAATGCCAACAATCATTGCTAAGAGTTCAAAATGCGCTTTAATAGAATCAAATTCTAATAAGGAATGCCTTAATATCGGCTCAAAGAGCGGTTTAGTGTAATGCAGTGCCAAATACATCTTGGAATCCACAAAAGAGAGATACAGTGGCTTCTTCGTTTTTGCGTGAAATTGCACAATTCGCTCCATCAACGCAGGCGATAAAATATATCGGCTCTCGATCTGATCACTTCCATACACCACAAAAAACTTCTCAAATTCGACATGATCGAGTTTAATCAGCTCACCTCGCTGTTTATTTATTCCTTGCATCCATGAACCAAGGACGCCAAAATTCCGCTCTGCAACATCGGGTAAGACAATCACTTTGGAATGAAATGATTTATTGAAATCTGCCACAAAAAAGAGACCTTGAAAGACATCATCCCACACTTCTTTATCATTATTATCGCGTACTTTTTTTTCGACATGTAAATCACAAAAACGCACATCAACCCCGTCAATCATTCCGCTTACCAAATCATGTCCTAAAAAACGATCATAAGATTCTACAAAAAGCTCACTTTGGTGAAACTCATCTTCGCGCATGGAACTCATTTGTGAATAGCGCAAGGATGAATCCATAAAATGAATCATCGGTTCTATCACCAAATCTTTAAACAAAGCGCCATAAGCCGAGCATTCATGACGGTAGATAAACATGAAGAGCAGAACGCTACTCATTGCGCTCAGTAAAAAAGCATGTAGTGGCAGAAAAATAGCATTGTGGACTAAGAAGAAACAGAGGAGTGTTGCGCTGATCAAAAGCATAAGAGCCATTTTTTTAAGCGTGGCCAAAATCTGCAATCGCTTCGCTTCTAAAATTTTTAGCGAAGGATACATCGTCTCGTAGTAATAATCCATAAAGGATGCGAGGCGTGGTTTCAAAATTTACCTATTTTTGAAAAAGGTTTTTCACATCAACATTTTGACGCTCACGTGCGGGAATACTAAAGACCTCTTTGCGCTCTAAGCGCATGAAGCCCGCCATAAAATTGGTTGGAAACATTTCCACAGCATTGTTATAATCATTTACACTTTGATTGTAAGCGCGTCTTGCTGCTGAAATTTGTTCTTCGAGTTCATTCAGTGTGGCTTGAAGATGTAAAAAATTTTCATTGGCTTTCAACGTGGGGTAGTTTTCCACCGAAACCATAAGAGTTCCTAGCATGGAAGAGAGCTGTTTATCAAGTGCTATCGTTTCTCCAGCAGGAAGCGTGTTTGTAAGTGCTTTGGTGCGAAGTTCGGTAATTTTTTCAAGCGTGATGCTCTCATGCACCATATACTCTTTGACACTCGAGACAAGATTGGGAAGAAGATCGTAGCGTTTTTTAAGAACGGCATCGAGTCCTGCAAAGATAGTAGTGACTTGATTTTTTTTGGAGATAAGCGTGTTGTACATAAACACGAGAATGAGAAGAAGAATACCTATAACAATTAAAAGCGTTTCCATTGTAAACCTCCTGTATTGCTCAGACATTAGACTTTTTGCAAACTTAAGTTGGCAAAAGTAAAAGCACCAAGGGTGCGTGAGCCTTCCGCCGAGGAAAACCTAGTGTTAACGTAGTTTTCAAAGCAACGCTTTGAAAACGTGTAAAGAGATCTATATAATAGATTTTGCCACCAAAGTGATGGCAAAATCTTTACATGTAAAACTTCTTAGCGGCTCATACGTTTACGTAGATTTGGATCAAGGTATTTTTTACGAATACGAATGTTGATAGGAGTTACCTCTACCAACTCATCATTTTCAATCCACTCAAGCGCTAACTCAAGATTCATTTTACGTGGTGGAACGAGTTTAATCGCTTCATCCGCGCCACTACTTCTTACGTTACTTTGTGGCTTACCTTTGATTGGATTCACATCTAAATCGTTTGGACGAGAATGCTCACCAATAATCATACCAGCATACACTTTGTATTGAACATCTACAAAAAGTGTACCGCGCTCTTGCAAACTGAAGAGTGAGTAACCCATCGCTGTTCCTGTTTCCATAGAAACAAGTGCACCATTTTTACGGTGTTCAACTTCACCACTGAGTGGTCTAAAATCTAAGAATGAGTGGTTCATAACACCCTCACCTTTCGTGTCCGTCAAAAACTGTCCACGGAAGCCAATCAAACCACGTGCAGGAATTTCAAACTCAATTCTGGTTTGACCATCGCCCGTTGGGTTCATCGCTTTCATTTCCGCTTTTTTACGACCGAGTTTTTCGATAACAGTCCCTGTAAAATCATCAGGAACATCGATCACTAAATGCTCATATGGCTCCATCTTAACGCCATTTTCTTCTCTAATAATAACTTCAGGACGCCCCAGAGAGAACTCAAAACCTTCACGTCTCATGTTCTCAGCCAAAATCGTAATTTGAAGCTCACCACGACCTGAAACTTTAAATTTACCCTCGCCTGCGTTCTCATAACGCATTGCGATGTTCGTTTTCATCTCAGATTCTAAACGCTCAGCGATTTTGTTTGAGGTAACGTATTTACCATCAAGTCCCGCAAACGGAGAGTCATTAACACCAAAAACAACAGAGAGCGTTGGCTCTTCAATGTGCAATGGATCAAGTGGCATCGGGTTGTTTGGATCAACAATGCTATCACCCACATCCAGTGTCTCAAAACCAGCAATCGCAACGATGTCACCACTTTCAGCTTCGTTAATATCAATTCTGTCCAATCCGTGAAAACCGATCAGTTTTGAAATACGTCCGCGAATTTGCTCGCCATCTGCTTTTGCAAGCATAACGGTTTCGTTTTTCTTAATCGTTCCGTTGAAAATACGCGCAATACCGATTTTTCCAACATAGTTATCGTAATCAAGGGTGAAAACTTGAAGTTGAAGAGGATTTTCTGGCTTTCCAGTAGGGGCTGGAACATGCTTAAGAATCGTTTCAAAAAGAGGCACAAGATTCTTACTTTCGTCACTCATGTTGTATTTAGCAAAACCATCACGTGCCGCAGCATAAATGATAGGGAATTCTAGTTGATCTTCGTTTGCACCAAGCGCTACTAAAAGGTCAAATACCTCATCAACAACACGCTCAGCATCTGCCGCAGGTTTGTCAATTTTGTTGACAACCACAATCGGACATAAACCAAGGCTAAGTGCTTTTTTGACAACGAATTTGGTTTGAGGCATAACACCTTCTTGAGCATCTACAAGCAATAAAACACCATCAACCATTTTTAAAACACGCTCAACCTCACCACCAAAGTCAGCATGGCCTGGAGTGTCGATAATGTTAATTTTAGTCTCTTTATAGCGAATAGCTGTATTTTTAGAAAGGATGGTGATACCACGTTCTTTTTCTAGATCGTTGCTATCCATTGCTCTTTCTTCTACTTTTTGATGCGCTGTGTACGTTCCTGATTGTTTTAACAGCTCATCAACTAAGGTCGTTTTTCCGTGGTCAACGTGCGCGATCACGGCAATATTTCTAAACTCTTGCAAAAAATTCTCCTCGTAAACTTTGACTTTTACATCTTATAAAACGTACGTGATTGGTGTAGTTTGATGAAGTAAATATCCTTCATTATAGCACATTCTTACTAAAATTAAAATATCCTTACATGTAAAGCCATTCTGGAGTCAACTTTTCAAAATTGGAATGAGTATTGCTTGTTAAAAGTGTGGCATTATCTCTCCTATGAATATCATGCCAAAACAACAAGGTATTTCTGCCTCAACAAAGGCAAGCTTTGATGCCAAGTGGCCAACACAGTTTTTTAAGCCTAGCTTGAAAAACGTTAAAAAATAATGATAAGGCGATAGCGATGCAAAATATTCTCTCATTAGTGCAAACTACCAGCGCAAAACCTGTGGCATCTGTCTCAACAGAAGCGACGAAAAATGAGAGTGATGATGGCTCTTTTTCAGAGAGCTTTTTTTCAATGATCCTAGGGCAATACGCCAAAAATAAAGAACAAACAACACAAAGTGACTCCACGCTCAACGTAACAACAGATAGCAAAGATACACTTGATTTGGAAACACAGGGTGACTCTAAAAGTATTGATGAACACCTTTTGGACGATCTTTTAAGTGTCGTAAGCACCTTACAACAAAATCCAAGTGCAACGGTTTTTCCAACACTAAATGCCTCTTCATCACTCGAGAAATTAGTTGCAAGTGAAACCACGCGCCAAGACTTTGCAAGCGTTAAAAACGTAAGTGACTTAATGGATTTATCGAAAAAATATGACCTTGGATTGGAAAAAATGACTATCTCTACGCAAAGTCTCCAAAGCCTTCAAACAAAATTTCCAAGCTTAGATCAAAATAATTTTTTTGATGATTTAAAAACAGCCCTTAATACGACTAAAAACGATGCAAGCCTTCCAACAACGTCTAATTTTCTTGACAAACAGTCGACTCAAACGCAAACGACTTCTACGCCTTCCATATTAAGTGAACTGATATCTAAAGACCTATCGACAGACTCAACCCTTGATTTAGTATCTCAAAAAGTAAATGAAAAACAACTAACAACACAAGAAGAGATTACAACAGAAGTGTCCACTAAACCACTTGAAGCGGTTATTCAAAAAGTAGCGAATAGCAATGAAACTAAAAAAATCCAAACGCCTGTTGAAACAGACGATGAAGAACCTGTTTTGATCAATACAACCCCTCGTGTCAAGGAGACTAAGACAGAAGATACGATGAGTCAAAAAAATGAAACGACGGATACTGTTTTAAAAACCATTAAAACCGATAATAATTTAGACAATACCGCCGAAGAAGGGCTCGTACAAAATCAAAAGATAGAAAAATCATCTGAAGAGAAATCTACCTCTTCCTCTTCAGATGATTTACAATCATCCTTAGACATTAAAAATGATCTTAAAACAACAACACTCAAACAAGATATGACCTCCAAAACCACTACGGT
>Ga0302272_1001246_pt1 | contig 11563 bp, 12 predicted proteins | sample III_Bog_N1_2_FD_198772 | JGI IMG/M metagenome (GOLD analysis project Ga0302272, IMG submission 198772) | Peat permafrost microbial communities from Stordalen Mire near Abisko, Sweden - III_Bog_N1_2 | ecosystem: Environmental > Terrestrial > Soil > Wetlands > Peat | place: Sweden: Abisko...
AGTCTATTTTTCATGAAAAGCCTAAAAAAGAGCCCGGTAGAAATTCATCTACCGGGCTTTATCATGAAATTTAAAATGATAAATCCCTCATCCAAAGGTCGAAGATATGGAGCAAAACGATTTATTTACCGCAAATATGCGGCGAATAATGCCGCAATTGACGAATAGAAGAAAATATCATGGTAAAGTACATCTATCAATACGACAATTGGCCTCAGTTTACATGGAGCGAGCAGGAAATACAGGTTATACTCGGGAAAGTCCGCCATTTGCAGGGAAAACTCTTGGGGGAGATGAGTGCATTGGGGTTTTCATTGAAAGAGGAAACCATGCTTACAACTTTGACGCTCAATGTATTGAAATCGTCGGAAATAGAAGGAGAAATACTTAATTACGAGCAGGTTCGATCTTCGATAGCGCGGAGATTGGGAATGGAATATGCTGGCATGGTCTATTCAGACAGAAATGTTGACGGAGTGGTTGAAATGATGTTGGATGCAACTCAAAACAACAAACAGCCACTTATTGAAGAAAGATTGTTTGGCTGGCACGCTGCGCTTTTTCCAACAGGTTGGAGCGGTAGTCATAAAATTGATGTTGGCTGTTACCATAAGGACGAAATGCAAGTCGTTTCAGGAGCAATTGAAAAGGAGCAAGTTCATTATCAGGCACCTCCGCCCGGTCAGGTAAAAGTGGAGATGGAAAATTTTATTCAGTGGTTTAATCAAGAAGTACCCATTGATCCCGTATTAAAATCTGCAATTGCTCATTTTTGGTTTATCATTATCCACCCTTTTGATGATGGGAATGGTCGCATAGCCCGGGCAATTTCAGATTTATTGCTGGCCCGTTCTGATGATACTTCTCAGCGTTATTACAGTTTATCGAGTCAGATCATGCTCGAACGGAAGGTTTATTACGAGATATTGCAAAAAACACAATTCAGCAGTGGCGATATAACCGAATGGTTGACCTGGTATCTCGATTGTTTGTATCGTTCGTTGCTTTCTACGGAAGACTCTTTCCAAAAAGTTCTTCACAAAGCTGATTTTTGGGACAAGCACAATGAAACTGCGTTCAATGCGCGACAACGGCTAATACTGAATAAATTGTTTGATGGATTTGACGGAAAACTCAATTCATCGAAATGGACAAAAATCGCCAAATGTTCCGCAGACACAGCGCTTCGAGATATTCAGGATTTGATGAACAAAGGTATTTTGAGGAAGGAAATCGCAGGTGGACGAAGCACTAATTACGAATTGGTGCTTTGAGTAAAAAAGCCCGGAAGAACTCAATTCCCCAGGCTTTTTTATGAAGTTTAACAACAATTTTTCTATTTCAAAGTTGCCAAAGCATCTTTTATTCGCGTCAGCGATTTGATAAGGTCGGCTTCCGAAGCAGCATACGAAATGCGGATACATTCAGGAGCGCCAAAGGCTTCACCCGAAACTACACCGGTAAAGGCATTCGACAGAATAAACAAGCCCATATCGTCGGCATTGTGAATGGTTACTGTACCATCCGATTTTCCGAAGAACGACGAAATATCAGGAAACACATAAAAAGCGCCATCAGGCTTGCTGGTTTTCACGCCGGGAATTTCGGCAAGCATAGCAAGAACCAGGTTACGACGTTTTTCGAATTGCTCAACCATTGCATACACGGTATCAAGCGGAGCATTCAACGCTGCAACAGAGGCAATTTGCGAGACAGAGCAAGGCCCAGAGGTATATTGTCCCTGTAACTTACCGCAGGCTTTGGCCAACCAGAGCGGAGCAGCTATATAACCAATGCGGTAACCAGTCATAGCAAATGCTTTCGATATCCCGTTTACAACCACGACCTGATCTTTCATTTCGGCAAACTGGGCAATACTTTCGTGCTTGATGCCATAAACAATATGTTCATATATTTCGTCGGAGATCACAATGATGTTTGGTTTTTTGGCGAAAATATCGGCGAAAGCTTTCAGTTCTTCTTTTGTGTACACGCTTCCGGTTGGGTTACTCGGACTGCTAAACAGGAACGCGCGGGTTTTTGGCGTAATGGCAGCTTCGAGCTGAGCCGGAGTAATCTTGAAATCACTGTCAACCGAGGTTTTAATGATTACATTTTTACCCTCGTTCAATTTTACCAACTCGATGTATGTTACCCAATACGGAGCAGGGATAATAACCTCATCGTCTTTATTGATCAAGGCCTGTAACAGGTTTGCGATGGAATGTTTGGCGCCATTCGATACAACAATCTGATCAGTAGTGTACTCCAGACCGTTGTCTCGTTTCAGCTTATCAACAATTGCTTTCCGCAACGAAAGATATCCCGGCACCGGTGAATAGGTCGAAAAATTATCATCAATTGCTTTCTTAGCAGCTTCCTTGATGAAATTGGGAGTAGGGAAATCAGGTTCACCAACTCCAAGACTGATCACATCGATGCCCTTTTCTTTTAATTCACGGCTCTTTTGAGCCACAGCCAGGGTGGCGGATGCCGATAAACAGGCGACTCTGTCCGAAACTCTTTCCATAACTGATGTTTAAGGTGATTAATGTTTTACTATTTTCAGTGTGCAAGATAGGCAAAAAACACATTGAGCGAATATTGCCATTTCAGATTGCAACTAAAATGGCACAAAAGTTTATGATTTGTTATTATGGGACAAGGTCGATAAAATCACGAACCGTTTTTTGCAAATTCATGTATTCGTCATGGTTTGAAACCACTACCATTTCCGAATTGACTATCAGCGAATTAAGTTCCTCTGCCATTTCAAGCGGATGGTTTACATCGTCAGGAAGGGCAACAATCAGTGTTGGTTTCCGAATTTGAGCAATCAGATGGCGAGCAGGCAGGTCGGATGCTGCTCCTCCTAAATAGATTTGTGAATAATACTTCGGGGCAAATCCCAATCGGCATTCGATCAATCGTTGTCGCGTTTTCGGGTTTTGCTGTTCGAAAAATTCAGGAAGGTCCTGATTTAGCTGAATCATTCTCCTCAAAAAGTCCGGGATAGAGCTCTGAGTGACTTTTGAAGCGATTTTCTGATACACCGCTTTTACACCATTACGATTTTCCCAAGCTGGAGGAGGAGTAACCAAAACGAGCGCCTTCACCCGCTCCGGAAATCGAACCGCTGCATGAAGGGATATTGCCACCCCCATTGATGTTCCACCCAGGATCATCTGATTTAAGTTTAGCGAATCGGCTACATTTATTAATTCGTCAGTCAAGGCATCCCACGAATAATCCCCATCGGCCGATTTGTCGCAAAAATCGTATCTGACTAACGAAACAGCTTTCGATAGCTGCTCTAAATCAATGAGCGAATAAACCGAATCCGATTCAACCGAATTCAGCATTCCGTGCAACCAAATAAATGGCTGACCTTTTCCCTGTATCGTTAATTGTGGAACATTCATCGTTTATTCAAACAATCCTTCATCACGAATCAGCATCAAAATCGACGAATGTGGTAGAATAATGTATTTTTCTTTCTTGAATTCGATTTCCCAACCGCTTTTGTTTAGATAAATGGCCAGATCGCCGACTTTTGCCTGAAGTGGAACATATTTTACTTCATCCTTTTTTTCTTTCCAGGGTTTTTCAATGTCAGTCATGGCCGGAATCGGATATCCAGGCCCCACCTTCACGACATATCCACTTAAGGTTTTCTCATTCTCCTGAACATTGGGAGGCAAGTATAATCCCGACGCAGTCTTCCCCCTTGGATTTTTTGGACGTATAAGTACACGGTCTCCAATCATTATAAATCTGGCGAGATCTTGTTCTTCGATTAACAATGTCATTCAGCTTTTTTATTGAGCTCAAAGATAAAAAATTATTCGCCTTTGCTTGAAATTGACTTTTCATTGCCTCCATTTAAAATATTTTAGTTCTCTGGCGAAATATTTTCAGGCAATTTTCACTAAAACTGAAGCCAAAACAATGACTTTTTCAGAAATATTAAATTTAAGATCAAAAAAATTACATTTTTAATATACTGTGAGACAATTCATTAAAAAAAATCTCAAAAATAAATTTAAAATATATGGTACTATGTGTTGCATGGTTCCATTTAAAAGATATATATTTGCAGTACAAACATCAATGCAACGAAAGGTAGAATTTAAAAAAAAGAACTATATAGGTTGCAACCAAATCAAAAAACTAGCGTCATACGATTAGAAAACAAAATTCAAAAAACAGAAAACATTAAAACAATAAGAACTCAAAGTCATGAAAACAAAAAACAACACTCAGAAAACAGTTAATGATCAATTAAAAATGATGGTTTTACGCGGAATCGCAGCTCTATTTACATTCGTAGTAATCAGCCTGACGACAGTAAATGCTCAGGATTATTTAACCCAATTTTTTACCGAAAGCAATTCAGACAAAATGGCAATCCTACCCGATAAACAACCTTCTGAAACAAATTTCGATGCAAATGTCAGTCTGAATTCCGAAGAAATGAATGTGGAAGTTTTGATGAACAACCTTAAATACAACGCACAAGATTTTGTTGATGCTGAATTGGCAACCGAAATCGAAAATGCGAAGAATAGCGCTGAAGATACTGATAACGAAGCTGTTGAAGCCTTGATGAATGATCTGAAATACAACGCACAGGATTTTGTAGATGCTGAAATGGCAACAGAAATCAGAAATGCAAAGAACAGCGTTGAAGACAATGATAATGAAGCGATTGAAGCCTTTATAAACCACCTTAAATACAACGCACAAGATTTTGTAGATGCTGAAATGGCTACAGAAATCGAAAACCGAATGACGAATGAAAACTTCGTCAAATCAGACAAAACATTCAACTCCTTGGGCGTTGATCAGGAATTATACTCAAAAATAAAAAAATCAAATCCAGCAGGATCGGAAAACTAAAAACAAACAAAACTGAAAATCATGAAACGATTAGCACGCTCAAACAAAAAAATGGTAGCTGGTGTAATTAGTGGAATTTCGAACTATGTGAATCCAAAACTTGATCCGGTATTCTTCAGGCTGCTATTTGCATTTATCACCGTTTTCAATCCATCCCTAATCTTAATTTATTTGGGTCTGGCTCTCATTTTACCAGTTAATGATATGGTCTTATCAAAGTAGTCAGGTACATTTTGATCCTGGTTATTTATGATCCGATTTTCCTGGAAGATCGGATCATTTGTTTTTCCGACTAGTTGATGCTAAAATAGATAGCAAAAAAATGAAGCACACTACCAGCCAAAACAAACAAATGCCAGATTCCATGTCCATAAGGAAGGCTTCTCCACATGTAGAAGATCACTCCCACGGAATAGGCGATTCCGCCCAAAATAAGGAAAGTCAGGCTTATAGAAGGTAAATTAAGGTATATCTGTTTCCCTACCAGGACAATCATCCATCCCATCAGCAGATAAATGGCAACCATTAATTTCCGGAATCGTGTCAGATAAATCGTCCGAATTATTGCTCCAATCAACGCAATGCTCCAGATGATTGCGAACATGGTCCATCCCAGGACACCACGAATTGTGGTGAGCAAAAATGGAGTGTACGTTCCGGCAATAAGTAGAAAAATGGAAACATGATCGAAACGGGCAAACAAATTTTTAAGGCGCGGACTGGTAAAGCTATGATAAAGAGTTGATGACAAATACAATAGGATCAATGAACAACCGTAAATGGTAAAGCTGAAAAGGTGCCAAAAATCGTCATTTCTTCCGGCTACCATGATTAGAATTACCAAAGCTGCAATACTTAGCAATGCCCCAATGCCATGAGTAATGGCATTTGCAATTTCTTCGCCATTTGAAAGTTTACGATAGGTCTTTGTGGGTTGGGGAGTCATGATTCGTCCTCTTATCAATTAGGTAAGTGTTTCTTTCAGAAGAACTTCTGGAATTCAACTCAGCAAGGAAACCCGCCAAGAACAACTGAGTTCCGATAATCATGGCTGTGAGTGAAAGGTAAAAATAAGGGATTTCGGTAACACGAGGCGCCAGTTCGTTGTTAAGAGTATGAATAATTTTTTGAGCGCCCACCCAAATAGCTGCAGCAAAGCCTAGTAAAAAAGTAAGCGTACCAATAACTCCAAAGAAATGCATCGGGCGTTTGCTAAATCTCGAAATAAAAATAACTGAAAGTAAATCGAGTGGCCCGCGAATAAAACGTTCCATCCCGAATTTAGTAGTTCCAAACTTACGCTCCTGATGGTGAACCACTTTCTCGCCAATCCGTTTAAACCCGGCCCACTTGGCCAGCACCGGGATATACCGGTGCATGTCGCCATACACTTCGATGCTTTTAATAACTTGTTTCCGGTAGGCTTTTAATCCACAGTTAAAATCGTGAATTTTAATACCAGTCAATCGGCGGGCAGTCCAGTTGTAGAATTTACTCGGGATGTTTTTCGAAAGAACCGGATCATAGCGTTTTTTCTTCCAACCGGAAACAAGGTCGTATTTTTCTTCGGTTATCATGCGGTAAAGCTCCGGTATTTCGTCCGGATTGTCCTGCAAGTCGGCATCCATGGTAATTACCACATCACCTTCAGCCTGCTCAAAACCACAAAATAAACCAGCCGATTTTCCGTAGTTGCGCCTGAATTTTATTCCTTTGATGCATGGATTCTGCTGACAAAGTTGCTCGATCAGATCCCATGAACCATCGGTACTGCCATCGTCAATCAAAATGATTTCATACGAAAAATCATGACTTACCATTACTTTGTCAATCCATGAAGTTAATTCAGGAAGTGATTCTACTTCATTAAAAAGGGGTACAACTACAGAAATATCCATTTATCTTATTCTTCAGTTTTTACTTCTTCCATCGCTTCATCAAATGCATCTTCGCTTGGCTCCTTTTTGATGAAAATTGAAGAGATCAAAGATATAATTGTTCCATAGAATACGGAACCAATCAAGGCTGAAATCGCCATTATTCCAGGAGTCATCATTTTTGACATCATAGACATGCCTGCTTCAATCTGATCTTCGCTCATGCCTTTCTTTAACATGGCTTCCTCCTGTGCACTTTTGATTTGTTCGATTAAACTCGGATCAATTTTAAAAATTATGATGTTATAAAGAGCTGCTATAATTCCGGCAAACAATATGGTAGCAACGCCAAAGCCAACCGCTTGTCCATAAGAAATTACTCCGTTCAATTCACGGTTTCGGTAATAAATCTGAGCAAGTACAATACCAACGGTGCTCAATAGTATCGAGATGTAACCTAAAGTAGTATTTGTGTTTTGTCCTGTAACATACAGTATAACAGAATAAAGTACAAGGCCAATACCTAGGTAAAGTCCATAGATCATTGCTGATTTCCAAAAAGTAGATTTTTGTTCCATAGTGGTTTTTTTTGATTTGTGATTAACAAATATATCTGATTTTATTGACTGCACCGTAATTTAGGTGCAATTTTTCGATTCGAATAGTTGTTGACTATTAAATGATTAGTTTGCCAAAGTAAAAAAAGTTACAAGCAGGCTACCAATTCATTTGCAAGGAAGTCATTTTTTTCTACTTTTGTCGCCGGGTAAGTCCTGTACGACTAGCTCCCGTCGAATTCCCCCAGGGTTGGAAGACAGCAAGGGTGGATGGTTGAGCGGTGCGATACAGGTAGCTTACCCACTTTTTTTGACATTTTTTGCCGAATTAGCTCAGTTGGCCAGAGCACGTGATTTGTAATCTCGGGGTCCACAGTTCGAATCTGTGATTCGGCTCATTGAAAGATTGGAATGTTAGAATCTTGAATATTAGAATGAAAAATTCTTTTTCACCTGATGCTCAATATGAAAATTATAATATTCTGAAATTCAAAGTTCTAACATTGTATTGGGGAGATACCAAAGTGGCCAACTGGGGCAGACTGTAACTCTGCTGGCGTACGCCTTCGTAGGTTCGAATCCTGCTCTCCCCACAAAAACGAATATTGGAATGGCGAATTTTAGAATAATTCTGACCTTCACAATTCGAAATTCTAATCTTCACAATTGCGGGAGTAGCTCAGTCGATAGAGCATTAGCCTTCCAAGCTAAGGGTCGCGAGTTTGAATCTCGTCTCCCGCTCAAACGAAAAAGTGTCCAGAAACGGACACTTTTTTTGCTTTTAATAGTCTTTGATCACTTTATAATCCGAACTTTGATCCTACATTTTTGTTTTCACTCATCAAAACAATACAGGAGACTATGATCGTTGTTATTTCACCAGCCAAATCGCTTTACGATAAACCACCTATTCAACTTAAAACCTATTCTGAAGCTGACTTTTTACCTGAAGCTGAAAAGATCGTTTCGGTGATGAAGAAAAAAAAACCAGCACAACTGGCCATGTTAATGAATATTTCGCCCAAGTTGGCTGATCTGAACTTTCAACGTTTTCAGGCATGGACGTTGCCCTTCACGCCTGAAAATTCATGGCAGGCAATATTGATGTTTAATGGAGATGTATATCAAGGCTTAAGAGCAGAAACCTTTTCGGATACCGATTTCGAAACGGCACAGCAGCATCTTCGGATTCTTTCGGGAGTTTATGGACTGCTGAAACCTCTCGATCTGATTCAGCCATATCGTCTGGAAATGGGAACTAATTTACCGGTTGCCCGAAAGAAAAATTTGTATGAATTCTGGAAAACAAAGATTACCACCCAATTAAATCAGGAAATGGCAAAAACAAACCAGAAAGAATTGATTAACCTGGCTTCAAACGAATATTTTAATGCCATCAATATTCGAAAATTGAAGGGACGCATTATAACACCTTCATTCAAGGAAAACAAAGGCGAAAAGCACCAAATGGTATCCTTCTTTGCGAAACGAGCCCGTGGATTGATGAGCAGGTTTATCATTCAAAACAAAATTTCAGATCCGGAAGAGATGAAATCTTTTGATTTGGAAGGATATTGTTACAACAATCAACTTTCAGGAGAAAACAACTGGGTATTTACCAGATAGAAAAAGTTACGAGAGCGGTTTCCGGGTTAAAGGTTTATCATTGGATATAATAAAGTCATTTATTTGTCATTGGGGAAAAGTTTAAGAGTGACTTTCCGAATGACTCTTAAGAAACAGGAAAAAGTCATTGGGAACTATTTAAATGCACATTTTCAAATGACTAATCCTGCCCGATGCAGGCGGGGAATATTTTTCATTGACAATCAGCCAGATATCGTATTCAGCCCAAGTAAACCTTGACAGGATTGTTAATGACTATAAAACAACTTGAAGTTATTGATAACGAATGACTCCAGAGAAAATGACTACCCTACTAATACCATTTACCAGGAATCAGGTAATTCTGCACATAATCGTCAATGCCTTCTTCCAGGCTAAAAAATGATTCGGAGTAGCCAATTTTTTTTAATTTCTGAATATTCGCACAAGTATAATATTGGTATTTTCCGATCAAATCTTCAGGAGTGTCAATAAAGCCAATGTTCTCGACTCGTTCCATCGATTTAAAGACCGCTTTTGTTAAACTCAGATACGAGCGTGCCTCACCGGTTCCAACGTTGTAAATTCCCGAATCTTTTCGGTGATTCATAAAGAACAAGATCACTTTGGCAATATCTTCCACATAAACGAAATCACGGGATTGCTCACCATCTTTAAAATCAGGACGATGAGAACGGAAAAGATCCATTTTACCGGTTTCTGAAATTGTATTAAAAGCCTGTAAAATAACCGATGCCATCCTGATTTTGTGATATTCGTTGGGACCAAACACGTTAAAAAATTTCAATCCGGCCCAAAAGAAAGGCTGTTCCTTTTGTTTAAGCGCCCAGCAATCAAAATCATGCTTCGACTGCGCATATAAATTCAAGGGGATTAATTTCGGAATTAATGAATGGTCATCCTCAAAGCCCAAGTGTCCATCGCCATAGGTCGAAGCTGAAGAGGCGTACACCAATGGCAATCCATACTGAACGCAGGCTTTCCATATCTTTTTCGAATAATCGAGATTAAGTTTCTGATAGATTTCGGGTTCCTGACCAACAGTGTCGGTGCGGGCCCCCAAATGAATGATGATCTGAACAAATTTCTCATGACTGGCTAGCCAATCAAAAAAATGATCCCGATCGACCATTTCAGTATAAGTTTTTGTCTGATAATTCTGAAACTTCAGGGGATCGTCGTATTTATCGACCAAAACAATGTCTTTAAACCCTTCCCTATTTAGCTTCCCGACAACATAACTCCCTATAAAACCAGCGGCTCCTGTAACTACAATCATAAATACAGTTCATTTACGTTAGTTAATTTTTCTGAGACATTGTTTTCGTAAATACAAACTTCGATTTACTTATTATATTGTATATAAATGTCAAAAAAAATTAACTTTATTTTGCACTTCCAAACAACTTAACCCAGTTACATTTCTGATCAAACTCATCTCTGAAACCAAAATTACTTATGTTATTTAGAGCACAATTCTGAATTAAAGTTGCAAATGTAAAAAAACTACTGACTGAAAGATATTTTTTTTACCATATTTTAGACTCCATAAAGTTTACCATTTTGTAATGTCTACCCGATAAAACCGCTCCTAAATTGTTCTGTTAAAAATGAACTTACTACCTTTGTAGCTGAATTTACTGAACAATATTTGTACAGAAAGGAATCGAAAATGGAATTTACACTGAACGGGAAAGACGGTGCTTATCGGAAAGTTGAACAATATGATCCGGAAACTACGTTGAAATTAAGCGAATATTATAAAAAGATAATCGATTTACTCGGAGAAGATTCGAACCGCGAAGGATTAAATCAAACCCCGATGAGAGTAGCTAAATCGATGCAATTTTTGCTTCAGGGCTATGAACAGAACCCTGAAGAAATATTACGTTCGGCCATGTTTAAGGAAGATTACAGACAAATGGTGATTGTGAAAGATATCGAAATATATTCGATGTGCGAGCATCATATCCTTCCGTTTATTGGCAAAGCACATATCGGCTACATTCCAAATGGCTACATCACCGGGCTAAGCAAAATCGCCCGTATTGTTGATGCGTATGCCCGTCGGCTCCAGGTTCAGGAACGATTAACTACCCAAATAAAAGAATGCATACAGAATACCTTGAATCCGCTTGGTGTTGCCGTTGTTATTGAAGCTCAGCACCTTTGCATGCAAATGCGCGGCGTTCAGAAACAAAATTCGACCACAACAACTTCCGATTTCACCGGCGCTTTCGAACGGGTTGCCACCCGCGAGGAGTTTATCCGGCTGATCAGGTAAATTAAATGGTAAAATTTAGGATTATAGTATATTTTCAGGACACTGATGATAGAGAAATGGTTTGACGATCAGATTTTTACGGGTATAAATTATTTGGGGCAGAAGTTGGCTCAAACCGAGTTTAATACCTGCACCTTTCAGAATTGTGACTTTTCGAATGCAGATCTGTCGAATAGCGATTTTGTAAATTGCCGGTTCGACAACTGTAATTTTACATTGGCTAAAATGACTGGGTTAGGACTCAAAAATGTTCATTTCACTGGATGTAAGCTAGTTGGAATCACGTTCGATACTTGTTCCGATTTTCTTTTCTCTGTTGA
>Ga0302272_1001248_pt1 | contig 11560 bp, 11 predicted proteins | sample III_Bog_N1_2_FD_198772 | JGI IMG/M metagenome (GOLD analysis project Ga0302272, IMG submission 198772) | Peat permafrost microbial communities from Stordalen Mire near Abisko, Sweden - III_Bog_N1_2 | ecosystem: Environmental > Terrestrial > Soil > Wetlands > Peat | place: Sweden: Abisko...
TGCAAATCTCGAGCGAGGCTCGCCGTATGGCAAGAGCATCCAGCTCCCAGACAGGGAGTAATTGGGAGAAAGCTCGTATCGATCGACTCACTTCTGTGACGGCCAAGGTGCAGTCACAATCCTATGCCTTGGCACCCGAAGTGGTAGACCAGATCGCGAGCCGCATTGTAGCTCTCGCTTAACGAACTTCAATAAAACAAAAAGCCTCGCTACCGTAGCGGGGCTTTTTGTTTGGCATACTCCTTGCGATAACCTCTCCGCATGCTATGGGAGAATTGCCTATGAATTTGAAGATCACAGACATTATTGGTGTGGGACTAGCCTCGGTGCTTTTGTTTCCCGTGATCTTCTTTGCTGTGCTGCTTGGTTCGGGGACCGCTCACCTAGAATTTGGCGAGAATTCAGCCGTTAAAGAGAAATTGGCTGGGTATTTAGAGAAGCTAAACCCTCTCCAGCAGCAAAGCGATTTAGAGCAGACCAAACTCTTTGAAGCCAATCAGAAAAAGGCCTCAGAGATTGCAGAAGAACAGTCCAAACTTCAGGCAGAAATTGCCCGACTTGAAAGTCTCAAGGCAGAAAATGCCCAACTAAAAGATTCCACCATGACCGATCGTAAGCGCATCGAGGATATGGTTGGGCAAAATAAACAGCTTTCCGATCAACGCGTTGAAGAATTGGCTCAAGTTTATGGGGCTATGAAGCCTGTTGAAGCAGCGCCCATTCTTCTAAACCTCGCGGACACGGCAATTGCGCGTATTATCAAGCGCGTCCCCGAAACGCGGTCTCAAGCCAAATTGATGGCTGCTCTTGGGGCAATGGATTCCAAACGCGCCGCAGAAATTACCACGATTCTCGGATGGAAAAAACAGGGGATCTGATGGCTATCGAAATTTCGACCACAAATTCTAGCTCGAGTTCTGCAACCGCAAATTCAGCCGCTTCGGGCTTTGCTTCGCTCGATGTGGGCAATGGTACTGCAGGAAATCAGCTCGGAGGCTTTGCTTCAATTTTCCAGTCCGTGCTTGATGTTGCGAATGCTGCACAAGGAAATTCTGTGCAAGGCAATTCAGCAGTGAATCAAACTCTAAATCAAAATCTTGTTCAATTGCAAGCCTCTGCACTGCAAGACCAAACAAAGATCGAAACCGCGCACGAAAATAGTCCCACTGGGGTGCTAGGCAAGGACGGCGCTGCGCCAGATTCAAGCTCTGATAGCCTGTATTCTGTGATGCAATCGTTGTTGCTCGTGTTGCAAAAAATTCAAGATCTTACGCCTGCAACGGATCAAGTGAATGTCGAAAATTCTGCTCAACCTGTTCTTGCCGTGGGTGGAGTGGATCAACAGAATGCCGATTCATCTCAGCAAGGACAAGGGATTGCGTCGAATAATGTATTGCAATCGTTGTCGAATGATTTACAAGAGCTCACCAGTAAACTCGATAATTTGCTGGAAAAAATTGCAGCTCCTAACTCGGCTCTCCAAGCGCCGCAAGCTTTGACCGCTGACAGCTTAGAACAGAGCGTTGTGCAATTGTTGCAACGCATTCAAGATGCTTTGGCTACTGCAGATTCAACGCCTCTCCAAGATCAATCCGAGAATCAGAGTCAAGACTCTGCATCGACGAATAATGTTGTATCAACAAATAGTGCTGATATATTTAGTACAAAAACGAATCCAGTAACGTTAGTTAGTTTAGATGTAAAGACCGTTGAAGCCACGCCAGTGCTGATTTCACAGGCCGTTTCGCAAAATCAAACTAGTGATGGTTTGACTCAATCACAGCAGCAAACAACTCCGCAAGAGTCTAGTGCAACGACCTCCTCGGCCAATGTAAATGCAGATCAAACAACAGCACAGCCGGTTGCAGAAACTTCAGTCTCAGCCACACCCGTGCTAGCAACATCAGCGCAGGCTTCCCAATCGATTGCTCAAACGGCAGATTCTCGCACGGTGCGCACGCCTTCATCGGATTCGTCAAAGTCCACAACCGTTGAAAAGAATGCAAAGGATGCTTCGTCAACATTGGTTGATGCTACCGCAAGCATCTCGCAAAATGTGAAGTCTGTTGATGATAACAAAGGTCACAACAAAGAAAAATCCCAGGAAAAATCGTCGAATAATGTTGCGGTCAAAGTGGACTCAACTCCCGCGAAACAAGTGGATGCGCAAGCATCTGTTGCTGATGATTCAACGGATTCAACTCCACAGACGAACCTCGCCACGGCAGAACCAAAAGTTGTTGAAGCTAGTGGAAGCAAGGTAAATACCGATGCCATTGCATCTGCACACGATAACAGTAATGTTCAGACAGATGCATCGAGTCAAGCAGTCAAGATTCCGCAAGCGACACTGACTCCACAGTCTCATTACGCAGAGCGCCTACAGGAACATGTTGCCCTGCGGCAAGTTTCGCAGCGCATTCAATGGATGGTCAATAATCAAGAAGGCCGTGCAACGCTTCGTCTTGACCCTCCCGAACTTGGGCATATCGAGCTTGAGGTGCAGACCAAAGACGGTGAAATGAAGGTTCATATGACCGTGGACAACGATGAGGTAAAGCAGGCGCTCGAATCCTCTGTTTCTGATCTGCGCGTAGCCATGGAAAGCCACAACATAAAGCTTGATCGCCTTGAGGTGCAAGTGGATTCCGGCCGAGGTGACCCGAATGCTCAACGTCGCGATGGGGCTCATAGTGGCAAGCGTCAATCTTCTCAAGGGAATCGCGGCACACGCTTTGCTGATACATCTGTGATAGCTTCCACATCTGACACGGGTCGGAGACTTGGCTACAACACTATGGAACTCATTGCCTGAATATGCCTGATATGTCTGAATAGGAGAGGATTGCCATGTCAACTGGATTATGGAACACTAGCGAGATCGGCAAAGCGACCACAGGGTATTCCCTAGGGCAGCTCACCAATCCAACGACTACCACGCAGCGCGTTGTCACTACAAGCACCGATGGCACTAGTACCGTGACCTCTGCGGGTGATACGAGCAAGTTCACTTCTGCGACAGCGAACTCAACGCTCGGTAAGCAAGACTTCTTGAACCTCTTAGTGGCTCAGATGAAAAATCAAGACCCACTCAGTCCGCAAGATAATACTGCGTACGTAGCTCAGCTTGCTCAGTTTTCTACGCTCGAAACAGCGCAAAATGAAGAGACTGCTGTGGAAGGGCTTTCAACCAACATGACTGCATTCATGAAAACTCAGAACGCCAATACTGCAAGCACTGTCAATGCTTCTTCGACAAACTTGCTTGGTAAAACGGTTCGCGTAGTCAATAGCGATGTGAACTATCTCGGTTCTCCCATGAACTTCAATATTCAGTTAAACGACAGTGTTTCCTCTGCATATTTGCAGGTAAAAAACTCCTCTGGGGCAATAATTGCCACTCGCAGTTTTGCAACCGATGGCACCACTCAAGATGCAACTTGCACTTGGGATGGCAAAGGCGATGATGGTTCTGCAGTTGCCTCTGGTGATTATACCGCATCAATCGTAGATAGTACTGGCAAAACTAGCGAAGGCTATGTGTACGTCTCGGGTAAGGTGACAGGACTTCGTTACAGCAGTGCAGGATCTAATGTCGTCATAGACGGCAAATCGTATTCCACCAATAACCTCATGTCCGTTGATTCTCAGAGTTAAGGTCGAAAGGAGATTCCCATGCTAAGATCTTTATCCTCAGCAGTTACTGGCTTGCAAAACAGCCAAACCCAGATGGACGTTATTGGTAACAATATCGCCAATGTCAACACCGTGGGCTATAAGAGCGGGCGTGTTACCTTTGCAGAAAGCTTCTCGCAGCTGATGAAGGGTGCAACTCGATCCGAGGGTTCTGGCGGTGGAACGAATCCATTGCAGGTGGGTCTTGGAATGTCGGTTGGATCGATCGATACCCAAACAGGGCAAGGCAATTTGGAATCTACCGGAAATACGCTTGACCTTGCGATTCAAGGCAGCGCATTCTTTGGTGTTTCCGATGGCAAGGCTACCTACTATACTCGTAACGGTAGTTTCCAGATGGACTCCAATGGTAACGTGGTGTTGCCTACAAACGGTATGGTGCTACAGGGAAAAATGGCCGATAGCCAGGGTGTTTTTCCAACGGGAACAATCACGGGTGATATTAAAGTTCCCTTTAATGAACAGTCTCCTGCAAAAGCGACAACCGCTGTCAGTTATTCCCGCAACTTAAATGCGGATTCAGATGCTAAGGGTTCGGTGACATATAGTCAACGTTGGCTCCATGCTGCGCAATCAACAGATACTGTCTATTCTCTTTACAACAGTAAAGGTGGCGATCTTGGAATAACAGCGGGTGATAAAATTACCGTAAACTATTCTGTGGGTGGTGTAGCTACTGCACCAGTGACATACACTGCGGGAACTGACTTTACCGACATGGCTGGCTTTGTTACAGTACTTAATGCTCAGCTAGCTCCAAATGGAACCGCAACTTTGGATGCAACAGGTGCGATTGCTTTTGATGTCTTGGGTGCTGGTGGCATTGATAATCTTCAAGTGACTTCAAATAATCCACTTTCTAATCCTACCCTCAATAAGGCATTGAACGTACCATCCCATATGATTGCTGGTGGTGGAACGGGTACTGGTGGAGCGTATTTGACCGATGCCCTTCGTGGGCCTGCATACGGTGGTGATCCAACCACAAATACTGCAGGCGATCTTTTATCTAATCTCTATGATGCCAATGGAGATTCCTTAGGGCTTCAAAATGGTGACATCATCAATGTGACAGCCATGGTGGGTTCGGACTCTGTGAACTCCGCCGATCCTACTTCTGGCGTAAACCCAATTACCTATGTAGATACTGGTGCCAGCGCAACAACTCTCGATATGATTTTGACGCAAGTTCGCGACACGTTAAAACTTCCAGAATATGATGGCACCGTGCTCAACAACCCCACCGTCAGTATCGATGCTGGTAATTCAAACGATGAAATTCCTGATGGCACAATGGTGGTGCGCGGTGCAAAAGGAAAGGCGTTTGCCATTTCCAATTTGACCATTAGCGCAACGAACTCAAACAATTCTGCTCCAGCGCCTACAACCTTCAATGCGAATATGTCATTCACGGAAAAACAGAAAGCACAAGCTGTCGGAACCTTTGATACCTCTATCACCGTATACGATGAAACCGGTGCAGAGCATGTTCTTACAACGACTTTCACGCATACCGATACTCCGGGCTTGTGGGATTGGTCCGTGAAGTTTAATGGAAGTGAAACCATCACCAAGGGTGGCGCAGGCCAAGTGTCCTTTGGGCAAGATGGCTCCGTGGGCTCATGGACATTTAATGACAATTCTTCGCAGCTCACGATGGATCCAAACAATGGATCGAACCTATTGAAGATCAATTTGAATGCTGGTGGTCCAGGTAATTTCCAAGGACTTACGCAGTTCAGTTCTGCGACAACCGCTTCTGCGACTAAGCAAGATGGTTATACCACTGGTAATCTGCAAAGTATTTCTGCCGATGAAAATGGTTATATCAGCGGTGCATTCAGCAATGGAACATCGCGTTACCTTGCACAGATTCAGTTGGTAGACTTCACAAATCCTGGTGGTTTGACTCGCTTGTCGGATTCTGTGTATACGACATCACCCAATAGTGGTGACCCCATATTTGGTGCGCCAGGTTCGCAAAGTTCTTCGACTCTAAAGCCAGGTGCTTTGGAAATGTCGAATGTGGATTTGGCTTCTCAGTTTACGCAGATGATTACCACGCAACGTGGCTACCAAGCAAATGCGCGTGTGATCACTACCAGTGATACGATGTTGGAAGAAATTGTGTCGCTTAAGCGGTAAAATTTCATCGCGTTAACTCATTGATTCTTAATGGGTTAGCGCGTTTGGAATTAATGTATCTTTTCGTAAGAAAATCACGTATTTCAAGAGCAAGGAACCATGGATTTCGCAACTATCGGTGGGATCGTTGCGGGTCTTTTCCTGATCATCCGACTCGGTATCGGGGACCCCGCAAAGATTGCAATGTTTATTGATGCTCGTGCTGTAGCGATTACTATCGGTGGCATGATTTCTGCAATGTTCATTGCTTACCCGCTTTCAACTCTTCTGTCTGTGTTCTCCATTGTGAAGAATGCATTTATTCCTACGCGCATCGACCCTGCCAAGGTAGTTACCGATATCGTTGGTTTCTCAGAACGCTCGCGTCGCGAAGGAATTCTTTCTCTTGAAACAAATATTCACGAAGTCGAAGATCGCTTCTTGCGCAAGGGTTTGCAGCTTGCCGTTGATGGTACTGACGGAACTTTGATTCGCGAAATTTTGAGCATTGATCTTGAAAATATGGAAGTTCGTCACAAGCATGGCATTCAATTTTTTGACGATGCAGGAACGTTGGCGCCAGCGTTTGGAATGGTGGGAACACTCGTTGGATTGGTGATGATGCTTGGCAATATGTCAGACCCTTCTGCCATTGGCCCTGCGATGGCTGTGGCATTGATCACGACTTTTTATGGCGCTTTCATCGCGAATATGTTTTGCATTCCTATTGCGGTAAAGTTGAAGAACCTACATGTCGAAGAACACATGGTACGCACCATGATGCTTGAGGGTGTTTTGTCTTTGCAGAATGGAGAAAATCCACGCTTAGTCGAATCTAAGATGTTGTCGTTTCTTTCACCCGATGCTCGCTTAAAAGTTGGTCCGCCAAAGTACAAGGAGAATCGCATTGGCTAGGAAGCTCAAATCGCCCCAGTTCGAAGGTCGTCGCGGCGCCCCGCCGTACATGATGACCTTTGGCGATATGATGAGTCTATTTCTCACCTTTTTTGTCATGCTCGTTTCGATGGCCACCTTTGAATCCACCAAGTTCAAGGTGGCTTCTGAGTCTTTACAAAATGCTTTTGGAGTGTTAGAAAGTTTTCCAACAATTGCCGTGAATCCATTTGTGCGAATTCCAAAGCAGGATGGTGGAGAAGATCGCCGCAAGACATCCATTAACGATGCCAAGAAAATGGAAAAAATTATTGCTGCCAAAAATCTTGATAACGCAGTGAAGGTTGAAATTACACAAACTGGTTTTGGTGTGCTACTTCGCGACCCTTCCACATTTGCTTCGGGCTCGGCTGAGTTGCAACAGAATGGTCAAGTTATTTTGAGCGATCTGGCTGCGCTGATTAAAGCAAATCCGGATTTAAAAATTCGAGCAGAAGGGCATACCGATGATGTTCCTATTCATTCGGATCGTTTCCATTCCAATTGGGAACTTTCGAGTGCGCGAGCCTTGAGTGTTGTGCAAATGTTATCCGAAAAAAGTGGAATTAATCCAGCCAATATGAGTGCCGTTGGGTACGGTGAGTATAGGCCGCTCGTTCCGAATACCAGTGAAGAAAATCGTAGTAAGAATCGACGTATTCAGATCTTTGTGGATTACATGGATCAAACGCAAGGGAAGTAAAATATGGCGGGAAAAGAAGAAGCAAAAGCCGAAGCCGCCCCAAGTGGTGGCAAGCCTATGGTCAAGTGGATCATCATGGGTGTGATCTTGTTGGCCTTTCTCGGAATCGAGGCGGGCATGGCTGTGTATTTTGTGAAGAAACTCAAGCCTGTTGATAAGACTATTGAATCGGTGCAGAAGGCGCAAGAACAAGCCAAGGAAGCCGAAGCCAAGCAAACGGAAATGGGCATGACTCTTGAAAAGCCGATCGATGTGACTGTCAACATTTTTGGTACTAATGGCGAACGATTTTTAAAGTCATCGGTGCAGCTCGAATGGAATTCATCGGATAAAATGTTGCTAGAAGAATTGAATTCGCGCATTCCAAAAATCAAGAATACGATCATCGATATTTTGAGCTCAAAGCCTTTAGCAGAATTAATGACAGTAGAAGGAAAGAAAGCTATTCGCGAAGCGATCGTTTCGGATATCAATGCGGTATTGCCTGCGGAAGCCGTAGATAAAGCGGGTGGTGATCCCAAGCCGTTGGGCAAAGTGCAACGTGCGTTTTTTGTGGAGTTCGTTGTTCAATAGGCGGATTGAGGTATGAGCGACATACTATCCCAAGAAGAAGTTGACGCACTGCTCTCTGCAGTGTCTTCTGGTGAGGTGCCCGTAGGCAAGGGCGGTGGTATGGATTCGCCTGCGCCCACGCCTAATGGCGGTGGTTATGCGCCAAATCCTGCGGCAGTATTGCCAGCCAAGCAAGTCGGCTTATATGATTTCCGTCGCCCAGACCGTGTTTCGAAAGATCAGATGCGCACCTTGCAGAATCTGCATGAAGGCTTCGCACGTTTGCTCTCAACCACGCTTTCTTCTATGCTCCGCACCTTGGTGGAAATTGAACTCGTAAGCGTAGACCAATTGACCTATCAGGAAGTGATCATGAGCATCAGCTCGCCTTCCTGTATTTATGTGTTTCAGATGGAACCGCTTGAATCAAGTGCGTTGATTGAAATCAATCCATCGCTTGTGTTTACAATGCTTGATCGCCTCTTTGGTGGGCAAGGTCGAGGGCTTGAAGCCAATCGTGAATTGACCGATATTGAACGAGCCGTCATTAATAAAATTGTTGAACGCGGATTAATGGACTTGAAAGAAGTCTGGGAAAACATCGGCATTTTTAGCCCCAAGATTGAGGGCTACGAAACCAATCCGCTCTTTGTGCAGATTGCCCCACCGGGCGAAACTGTTGTGTTGATTTCTCTTGAAGTCAAGATGCGCAATGGCTCTGGGTTAATGAGTCTTTGCTTCCCATTCATTTTACTCGAATCCATTATCGAAAAACTTTCTGGTGAATCTTGGATCTCTTCACAAAAAACAACAACGCAAGAGACGCGTCGTTTGGTGGAACGTGAACTTTCCAATACGCCATGCAGTGTGCGCTGCCAAATTGGTGAGACAAAACTTTCTGTGCGCGACTTCTTGCAATTGGGAGTCGGCGATGTTCTTGTCCTCGATAAACTAGCCTCTTCAGACCTTGTGGTTTTCGTGGAGGATCGCCCCGAATTCCTTGCAAAGCCTGGAGTTGTTGGGCGAAATAAATCGATTCAGATCACTGCAATCATAGATCGGGAGGTTGGCGATGTCGACGGATGACAATGGTCTTTTAAGCCAAGATGATATTGATGCGCTCACCAAGGGTTTAGGGCTTGGTGGCATGACTGCAGCTCCTGCAAATGGACCAGAAATTGATGCGGGCAAAAAACTTTTGCGCCTTGTTTCAGAACAAGCCTCAAGCGTGGTTTCCACCGTACTTTCCCGCAGCGTAGATTTTCACTTGGTTACATTGCAGACTCCTGAAGAACAAGGAGCTTTGCCCGAATCATTGATGAGTCAAGGTTTGGTGCTCGCTTCTACCATACGCAAAGAGCTGAATGGTAAATTGCATCTTGCCATCGAAAAGAAAACGGTGGCGATTCTTGCTGATCTGATGTTAATGGGGAGTGGCAATGTCGATTATTCCGATGATCACAAAGATGCGATTCAAGAAATTGTAAATCAGATCATGGGATCTTCTTCGACCACGCTCAGTAATGAGATTGGAATTTCGGTAGAGATTCAGCAAAATGGCGCTCAAGATGTTGGTGGCGATTTGCTTTCTGGCTATAAGGCTGTAGGGGAGACTAAGCTCAGTATCGAGGGCTTTCCCGAGCAAAAAGTATTCTGGTTACTCGATGACACATTATTGCAAAGTTTAAAAGGCAGCAAGTTTTCCGATAGCATGTCTTCTTCGGTCATGGACACCAGTTTATCGAGCCTTGGTCTTTCTTCGGCTCCCGCTCAAGCTGCACCGCAGGCTCCTCCTGTGGGTGGAGGAATGAAGTTTGATATGGGTGGCGGACACCCAGCCGATTCGTTCGCATCTGCCTTCGGATCCACAGGCAATAAAGCTCTCGACTTGTTGATGGATATTGAACTTCCGATTACCATCGAACTTGGTCGCACGCAAATGAGTTTAAAGCGCATTCTAGAACTTGGCCCTGGAGCCATTGTAGAAATGGAACGCTTTGCAGGTGAGCCCGTAGATATTTTGATCAACGGTAAAGTTGTCGCCAAGGGTGAAGTTGTGGTGGTCGATGAAAATTTCGGAGTACGTTTGGTTGCTTTGGTGACCCCCGAAGAACGCATTAAAATGTTGAGGTAGTTGTGCGCGGATTTGTTTTCTTTTCATTTTTGATTTTATCGCTGACGAGTTCGATCTCTGCTCAAGCGTCTTCGGTTGCTTCAATCGCTCCTGTTGCACCGGCGCCGCAAACGCAATCGACTCCAACTCCTTCTACGCCAGAACTCGACAAAAAAATTCAAGATCTAAATCTGATCTTAGACAACAATAAGGCAAGCGCTGCCGCGAATGCTGCACCAGTGTCGAGTGCTCCTAATTTTTTAGGAATTTTTATTCGTTTGGCGATCAGCTTGGGAGTAGTGCTTGCACTCATTTGGGCCTTGTATCGCGTGGCGCGCAAAGTGCGTCGTATGGATATGCCACCCTCAGAAGGCGGCAAAGCTTTGCAGATGATTGAGAACTATTTCGTGGGTCCCAATCAGAAAATATTGTTGATGCGCGTAGGCGAAACGAAGGTGCTTTTGCTCGGTGCTACGCAAACATCGATTCAAGTCTTGACGCAGATTGAAGGCGAAGAAGCCAAGATGATTATGACCAATGCCAAGGCTTCGGTCGTGACTCCTGCACAGTTCTCGGAGACTGTGAACCAGATGCTTTCTCGCTTTCGTAAGGATGGTGGAAAATGAAACTCCTTCCTCTTTCGTTCTTATCGGCGCATCGCACCAAACTCTTAATTCTTTTTGTGCTTCTTTGTGTTGGACTATCTTGGTCGCAGCCGGCTTCGATCCCTTTGCCCAAGGTCACCTTTGGTGTTGAGAAGAGTGGTGGTACCGAAGATGTTGCGGTAACGCTTGAAATTGTTGCGCTCTTAACCGTTCTCTCGCTTGCTCCTTCGATCATTATCATGATGACGGCATTTACGCGGATCGTGGTCGTGCTGAACTTTGTGAAGAAAGCGTTGGGAACCACCGATGCACCGCCGAACCAGATGGTGATGGGTCTCAGCTTATTCTTGACTTTCTTTGTAATGGCGCCAACCTTCAATCAAATTAACGATGAAGCGTTGCAGCCTTACATGAAAAAAGAAATCGATTACAAGCAAGGAATGGATCGCGCCATTAAACCGTTGCGAACCTTTATGCTTCGGCAAACGGGTGAAAAAGAACTCGCGCTTTTTGTGCGAGCCAACAAACAACCCAATCCCAAAACTATCGATGACATAAGCATGGTGGTGGTGATTCCAGCCTTTATCCTATCGGAGCTGAAGACGGCTTTTATCATAGGATTTCTCATCTATATCCCATTCTTGGTAATCGATATGGCTGTGGCTTCGATTCTTATGTCGATGGGTATGATGATGCTTCCGCCGGTGATGATTTCGATGCCCTTTAAGCTGATCTTATTTGTGATGGTGGATGGGTGGAATCTCATTGTGCAACAGACTCTCATGAGCTTTCATTAAGGGACAGCGATGACAGACTTAATGGTGATTGATATTG
>Ga0302272_1001260_pt1 | contig 11478 bp, 8 predicted proteins | sample III_Bog_N1_2_FD_198772 | JGI IMG/M metagenome (GOLD analysis project Ga0302272, IMG submission 198772) | Peat permafrost microbial communities from Stordalen Mire near Abisko, Sweden - III_Bog_N1_2 | ecosystem: Environmental > Terrestrial > Soil > Wetlands > Peat | place: Sweden: Abisko...
ACAGAGGCCTCCCCCGACCCCAGAGCCTCCCCCCGACCCCCTCCGAAAGAGGGGGAGAAAGAACCGGTATTCGTTGATTTGATAATTGTCATTTGTTCGATTTTAAAAAGCTCAAATCTTCTAATCGTCAAATGCCCTGAGCCTCTCCCTTTTGGGGAGAGGTTGGAGAGGGGCTTTGCTTCTTACTCTTTCGCATTTCGCCCAAAACTACGGTATGGGTCTTTTTCGATTTCAACCTCCGGCTCCTGAAGCGGATTTTGGTGGTTAAGCTTGAATGCCAGGTATTTAATATCCAGCCCGCGATCGAGCCATTGTTTTTCGTAAAAGGTTTGAATGGAAAGCACTTCGTCGAGCAGTTCGGAATGATAAAGGTCGTCGGTTTGTCTGATTACTTCAAACTGATTTTTGGCAACCATGGCTTCGGTGTAACGATACATGAAATTGCTGTCCGATTTCAGGTGGATAATTCCGCTGGGAACCATAATTTGCCTGTATTTTTCGATGAAATTGGTGGCAGTTAAACGTACACGTGTTTTTTTCATCTGCGGATCGGGAAATGTGAGCCAGATTTCTGACACTTCACTATCTCCAAAAAACAACCGGATGTTTTCGATGTTTGTGCGCAAAAAACCCACATTCTTCAGGCCCAGATTTTTTGCCTGGGTGGCGCCTACCCACATTCGCGCACCTTTGATGTCGAGTCCAATGAAGTTATATTCAGGAAAATGAGCGCCAAGTTTTACAGTATATTCACCTTTGCCGCATCCCAATTCCAAAATAATCGGATTGCTGTTCCCGAAAAAGGCTTCGCTCCATTTCCCCTTAAACTTAAATTCTTCGGCAAGTAATTGTTTGTAAGGTATCTGAACTACATGGTTGTATGTATTCAGTTCAGCAAATTTTGTTAATTTATTCTTCCCCACGAGTCATTTTTATATTTGGCTGCTCCTGAAAGTAGTGCTTTTTCCACGGAACAGGTTGATAAGTAATTGGTTGTCATTGATTGTCATTAACAATTCTGCCCATATTTACCTAGACTAAAAACGATATCTATCTGAATATAAATAGGAAAATGTCATTAGTCATTGGGAAAATTGTGTTTAAAATCTTCCTATTTCCTTTTTTCTCCTGATTTTTTTGTCAATTCGCTTTTTCGATCCGGAAACCGATATCGCGGATTCCCTGAAGCACATTGTCGCGCATTCCCTGTTTTATTTCGAACTTGTATTTCCCTTTCTTCGGAAAGTAAATGCTGCTTTTGTACAGTATCTGGTTGTCGTGCAAACCGCCAATTCCGCTGCCTTTCCAGCGTCCGGATGGTTCTGCAAGGGTAAATTCGACTGTGTCAGTCCGCGCGGTACCATCAGGCGAACCAATGGTTAAGAAAAGCCACAGGTTGCTATATGGATATGTTCCCTTGTTGCGAATGTTTACATACAAATTTTGATTTTTGATGGTATCAACGATTGGTACCGTAAATACCACCACCGAATCTTTGTTCCATCCTTTTTTATCCAGTTCTCGGTAGGATTCAAAAACTCTTTTCCGGTCACACGAAACGATGCCAACTAAAAGAAAAGAGATTAGAAAATATGAAAAAAAATGTTTCATCTGTTTGTAATTAAACCACATAGGCACAATGGTCAGTTTTTTATTCTATCTTAACTATGTGTCTAAGTGGTTATTTTTTAAGATTTTGGTTTAAATTTTCTTCGGCGGTTATTCCCGCGTTTTTTATTTTTCCCTGAATTTTTGGGTTCATCAAATCGGGTTATCGTATCACGTTCTGATCCAGCTTCGAAACCTAATTTCTCAACAACCGGTTTGAGGTCAAAATCCTGAACCAGCCGGGCAACTTTTTTACCTTTCTGATTGATCCGGATTATTTCGTTCACCCTGTCGACCGAAATAGAAACGAGAGCGGACGATTGATCACCTACCAGTGAATACCAGAATAAACGTTTGAAAATATCGGATTTCTGAAACTGATAGGTTCCGTTTTCCGTTTCGAGCTTAATATTAGCTGGCGGAAAATCTTTCTGAGCGTCGATGTAAGTATCTACTTCGAAATTGAGGCAGCATTTGAGTTTTCCGCACTGTCCGGCAAGCTTTTGCGGATTCAGCGAAATATCCTGGTAACGGGCTGAGTTGGTGTTTACCGAAACAAAATTACTGATCCACGAGGCGCAGCAAATTTCGCGTCCACAAGGTCCGATGCCGCCAATTCGTCCAGCTTCCTGCCGGGCGCCAATCTGTTTCATTTCGATGCGAATCTTGAAAGTGTCGGCCAACACCCTGATTAACTGACGGAAATCGACGCGGTCGTCGGCCAGGTAATAGAAAATAGCTTTGGTTTTATCGCCCTGGTATTCAACATCGCCAATCTTCATGTTTAGTTTAAGGTCGAGGGCAATCTGGCGCGAACGAATCATGGTATGATGTTCGACCGAAATGGCCTCCTTCCATTTGTCGATATCGGCCTGTTTCGCTTTTCGGTATATTTTCCGGATTTCGCAATTAATCAGCGTGGCTTTGTGCTTTTTCATCTGGTTGATAACCAAATCACCAGTCATGGTAACAATGCCAACGTCGTGTCCCGGATTGGCTTCAACAGCAACAATGTCGCCTTTATCTAACTTCAGGTTATTTATATTTCTGAAAAAATCTTTCCGCGTATTTTTAAACCGAACCTCCACTAAATCAGTTGGGTTGGCTATATTGATAATATCGTCGAGCCAATCATAAACATGTAGTTTTGAGCAAGTACCACCATGACCGTTGGAACAGCCGCGATCAACCATATTGAGATTATCCATAAGCGTAGCGTCAAGTCAAAAGTTAATGTACAACGTGTTAAATAAATGGCCATCAACAAAATATTCTGAAATCGAACCCCCTAAAATCGCTGACACAACAGAAGCTATTTTTGCTGTCTGAACCCGACCCGGCGCTGTTCAGACAATTAATTGCCGTATAGCTGCAAAATTAGTTATAAAACCGTATAAAACAACCTCCAAATTTCAGTTCATTTACTTGTAAAGGGTGTTCCTGAATTGAAGATTTTAATGCTAAGTTTGTTGTGTTATCCGAAAGAATCAAGGCATTGAAAAATATATTACTTATCGAAGACGATCCGACGTTAAGCCGGAATATCAAAGAGGCGCTGACGGAAGAGCAAATGCAGGTGGAAACTGTATTTGACGGTCTGCTGGCCGAAAAACTCCTGAAAAAGGAAGCATTCGATTGCATCATTCTCGACCTTAATCTTCCCGGTAAAAACGGTTACGATGTGTGCCGCGATTTCAGGATTCACAACCAAACCACTCCGGTTATTATGCTGACTGCTTTTAGCGAACTGGAAGATAAAATTCAGGGTTTCAACTGTGGAACAGACGATTACCTGACCAAACCGTTTTACATGCGTGAACTTCTTTTACGGGTGAACGCCCTGGTTAAAAGGAACGAGATGAATTCTCAATCAAAAACCGAAAACGCTACTTTAATTGCCGATGACATCAATATTCATCTGCTGACCAAAAAAGTTGTGCGTCAGGGTGTTGAAGTGGCACTCACGCCCAGGGAATACCAGATTTTGTTGAAACTGATCGAATGCAAGGGCGAACTGGTTTCGAAAACCGATCTGGTGAACGAAATATGGGGGCATACGGTTGATGCAAACACCAATACCATTGAGGTTTACATCAATTTTCTGCGAAATAAAATCGACAAGCCTTTTGGAAAACAATCGATCAAAACCAAGGTCGGATACGGATATTATTTCGAAGCCCAATGAGCATCCGACAAAAGATATTAATCGCATTTTCGCTGGTCACCATCACACTTATTGGCGCCGCGTTTCTGTTTATATTCACCTTGTTCTCCGAATACCGTGAAGAAGAGTTTCAGCAGCGGCAAAAGGAACGAATCACCGGCACATTAAGAGTTTTGTCCGAAGTAAAAAAGCTGGACGAAAAAATCGTAAAATCGCTCAACAGGCTTACCATAAATGATTTGTACAACGAAAAGCTGCTAATCTTTGACCAGAACAAACAGATCATCTACACTTCAATCGACGACACACCGATCCCGTTTTCGGCAGATATTCTGAATAAACTGTCGGATAAAAAGACCTGGATTGAACAGAAGGATGGGCTATATGACGTAGTTGGTATTTCGATGACCAGCCAGAACAGTTCCTATTATGGCATCTGCAAAGCCTACGACACCTTCGGGTATTCGAAACTAAATTACCTTAGCAACATTCTGATATTCACATTTATCGGCATTTCAGTCATCATTATTCTGGTGTCGTTTTATCTTTCGCGAAAGCTAACTCAGCCCATTGTCAGTATTACCCGGAAAATTAACAGCTACAATTTCAACGAGGCTTATTCACCCATCGAGTTTGAAGATACGAAGGACGAAATAGCAGTTTTGGCCAGGCAGTTCAACAAACTGATGAAGCGGATGAACGAAGTCTTTTCGTTTCAGAAACACGCCATCCACCACATTTCGCACGAGTTAAAAACGCCGGTTGCCATCCTGGTTTCGAATTTCGAGCGGATTGAAAAAGAAACCGATCCGGAGAACATTCGTTCGTGGCTTAAGATTCAGAAAGAAGACACCAAAAGTTTGAGCGAAATCATCAATTCGTTGCTCGAAATCGCCAAAGCCGAATCGGACCAAACCCTGATGCAGGAAAGCATTCGGATGGATGAACTGATTTTTGACGTTGCCGGTGAACTGGGTTCTATTTATCCTGATTTTCAATATGCTGTGGAATATTCGGGAACGGAAGATGAGAATAACCTAGTGGTGTCGGCCAATGTGCGGCTGCTCAAGGCTGCCGTTTCGAACCTGATGGTCAACTGCGCCCAGTACAGCATCGATAACCGTGCAAAAATCAGGTTTACCAACGGCCAAGATCATCTGGTTATCGATTTCGAAAACCGTGGACCCATTATCAGTGAAGCTGAAAATCAGTTCCTCTTCCAGCATTTTTTCAGGGGCGAGAGCAGCAAAGGCAAAAAGGGCTTCGGACTGGGTCTGGTTTTCATCCACAAAATCATGACTTTGCACGGCGGCCAGATTCGCTATTCTTCGAACGGCAACGACACCAACATCTTTACAATCTCGCTGCCGATCTCCAAATCAGTTTAAGCAAAAATTTATCTGCTTTAAGGTTTCTTTAAGGTTCAATTCAGTTTTTTTGAAACTTAATTATCAACTTTAAAATCAGATCAATGAGGTTTCGAACAATTTGCTTTATGCTGGTCCTTTTATCCGGAGGCACGATAAAAGCATCCAATGTATTGAAAATTAATCTTCAGCAGGCCGACAGTTTGTTTCAGGCGAATAACTTTAATTTGCTGGCGTCGGCTATGAATGTTGAGGCACAGCAAGCCATGGTTATTCAGGCAAAACTGTTTTCCAATCCTTTATTAACCAACAGTTTGCACGTTTACGACTCCGATACCAAAAAGCTTTTCCAGATTGGTCCATCGGGTGAAAAATCATTTCAGCTCGATCAACTGATCAGGCTTGGCGGAAAGCGAAAATCTGAAATTGAGATGGCCAAAAGCGATGTAAAAATGGCCCAACTCGAATTTCAACAACTGGTCAGGCAGCTTAAGTTTCAGCTTCACAGCGACTTGTTTGCACTTGGTCAGCAAAAAATACTGCTTGATACCTACAACAAACAGTTGGTACTGCTTGATACCATTCTTTCGTCGTATCAGGTTCAGACTGACAAAGGCAACATTCCGCTGAAAGAACTGGTCCGACTGAAAGGCGCTTACCTGAAATTGAACAACGACCGGTCGGAATTGCTGCATCAGAATTACGAAACGCTGGACAACGTGCAAACCGTTTTGCAGGTCACGACCCCGGTTGAATTTCAGTTTTCGGAAAGCGAAATTTCAAAATATATCAAAGTCAAAACCCTCGATGAACTTCAGAAGGAAGCATTGGCTAACCGCCCTGAACTGCTGATTGCGGAGCAGGAAAAATTTCAGGTACAGCAAAATCTTCAGTATCAGAAAAAACTGGCCATTCCCGATGTTGGCCTTTTTACTTCGTACGACCAGCATGGCGGGGTTTTTAACCACGAGTTCAATGCAGGTTTTAACATCAGCCTGCCATTTTTCAACCGAAACCAGGGGAACATCAAGGCCAGCCAATTCCGCCTCAGTGAAAGCGAATATAAATTGAAAGCGATGAATATGGAAATCACAAACAGCCTGCAAAACTATTATTCGTTTTATAACCAGACGGTTTCAGAATACCAGAAAGCCTCCAAACTGTATAACCAGGATTTCGAAATCACGATCAAGGGAATGACCGATAACTTCCAGAAACGAAATGTATCGATCATCGAATTTGTTGACTTTTTTGAAGCTTACAACGATGCTTTAACCGAGTTGTCGAAGGTAAAAACGCAGCTTGTTTTATCTGCCGAACAATTGAATATGCTGATCGGAAAAGATCTTTACTAGAGTTTGCGTCGACGAATGATTGACGCCTCGTCATGCTGAACTTGTTTCAGCATCTCTCAATTGATGGGACCCCGAAACAAGTTCAGGGTGACTTGACTTAGACAATTTGATTTGAAAATGGCACTTATTATATATCAGACAATTAATAAAAAAGTATCAAAATAAAATGAAGATTTACAAAGTATTACCCATTGGCCTTTTCCTTTTTGGATGCCTCTTTTTCAATTCAGGATGCAACACCAAAAAAAGTGAGAAAACGGAGACTGCTTTTTCGATGAGCGACACCATGATGACCCGCTGCAAATTTCAAAAGGTTCAGTACGAGGATGTTAAAAACGAGATCAAACTGTTCGGAAAAATTGCCACCGACAACAACAAAACGGCCCAGGTTTACCCGATTGTTACCGGTGTAGTGAAATCAATTAATGTTGAACTGGGCGACTACGTGAAACAGGGACAGGTTTTGGCCAGCATTCAGAGCCGCGAAGTGGCCTCTTTCCAGAAAGAGAAATCGGACGCACAAAGCGATCTGGCCATTGCTGAGAAAGACCTCCAGGTTGCCCAGGACATGTTTGCCGGAAAATTGAATTCGGAAAAGGATGTGATTGCTGCCGAAAAGGAAGTGGAAAAAGCCAAAACCGAGTTGAGCCGCATCAATGAAATTTACAGCATTTACCGCCTGAAGGGAGGCTCAATCTACAATGTTACCGCGCCAATCAGCGGATTTGTGATTACCAAAAAGATCAATCAGGACGAGCAATTGCCTGAAAACATTTCGGAACCACTTTTCTCGATTGCTGATATTAAGGAAGTTTGGGTGCTGGCCAATGTTACCGAAGACGAAATCGCACAAATACAGGTAGGTTACGATGCCAGGGTAAAAACTTTTGCCTTTCCGGATGTGGTTTATCAGGGAAAAATCGATAAGATCTTCAACGTCATCGACCCGGATACCAAATCCATGAAAGCACGGATCAAAGTTCCGAACGAGGACCTGAAATTGAAGCCGGAGATGAATTGTACCGTGGCTGTTCATTTTTCGGAAAATAAGAAAATGGCTACCGTTCCATCCTCAGCCATCATTTTCGACAAGAGTAAATTCTGGGTCATGGTATATAAAGACAAAAACCACATTGAAACCCGCAAGGTTGACGTTTATCGCCAACTCGACGAGGTGACTTATATTCAGAGCGGTCTGACTGAAAATGAGACAGTTATTTCGAAAAACGGGTTATTGATTTACGACGCATTAAACGATTAAGATAAACGATGAACAATTTTATCAAAAATATTATCGGGTTTTCCCTGAAAAACAAGTTTTTCACCTTCTTCTGGGTGGGCTTGATCGTTGTGGCTGGCATAGTTAGCTTTGTTAAAATACCCATCGAAGCTTTTCCTGACGTGACCAATACGCAAATCATCATTATCACCCAATGGGAAGGCATGAGCGCCGAGGAAGTTGAACGGTTTGTCACCACACCCATCGAAATTGCCATGAACAGTGTGCAGCGGAAAACCAATGTGCGTAGCATTACCATGTTTGGCCTAAGTTCGATCAAAATTATTTTCGACGACGATGTGGATGATTTCTTTGCCCGCCAGCAAGTGAGTAATCAATTGCGAAATGTTATCCTTCCCGATGGCGTTGAACCTGAAATTCAGCCACCTTATGGGCCAACCGGTGAAATTTTCAGATATGTTCTGAAAAGTGACTCTCGCGATACCCGCGATTTGCTTACCATTCAAAACTGGGTCATCGACCGCGAATTACGGCGTGTGCCGGGTGTTGCCGATATCAATGCCTTCGGTGGACAAGAAAAAATCTACGAAGTTTCGGCCGATCCGGTCAAGTTGCAGCAATACAACCTGACGCCGCTGAAATTGTACGATGCAGTCAGCAAGTCGAACCTGAATGTGGGCGGAGATGTGATAGAAAAGAATGGTCAGGCTTACGTGGTCAGAGGGCTGGGATTGATTGACAGCGAAAAAGATATTGAAAATACGATCGTTGATATTTTTAACGGTAATCCGATTCTGGTGAAAAATGTGGCAACTGTTCGGGAATCAAGTGCACCAAGGGTTGGACAGGTTGGTTTAAACAACAACGACGATGTGGTTGAAGGCATTATTGTGATGCGAAAGGGTGAAAATCCGAGCGAAGTATTGGCCAGCGTGAAGGCCAAGATTGCGGAGTTGAACTCCTCAATTTTACCTGCCGACGTAAAAATGGAAACATTTTACGACCGCGATAATCTGATGTCGTATTGCACCGATACGGTCATGCACAACCTGTTGGAAGGAATTATCCTGGTAACCTGCATTGTGCTTTTATTCATGGCCGACTGGCGAACCACCTTTATCGTGGCCATCATCATTCCACTGGCTTTGTTATTTGCTTTTCTGATGCTCAAACTGAAAGGAATGAGCGCCAATTTACTATCACTGGGCGCAGTCGATTTTGGTATCATCATCGACGGGGCGGTAGTCATGGTGGAAGGAATTTTTGTTGCCCTCGACCATGAAGCCCGGAAGCGGGGCATGGAAAAGTTTAACAAGCTGGCTAAAATGGGCTTGATTAAGAACACCGGCGTACAGATGGGAAAAGCTATTTTCTTTTCCAAACTGATTATTATATCGGCATTGCTGCCAATTTTCTCTTTTGAAAAGGTTGAAGGCAAAATGTTCTCGCCATTGGCCTGGACACTCGGTTTCGCGCTGCTTGGAGCCTTGATTTTCACCTTGACCCTGGTGCCGGTACTGAATTCAATTTTACTGAATAAAAATGTCAGGGAAAAAGATAACTTCTTTACGCGGAATGTGAAAGAGATTGTTGGAAAGGCTTTTAGCTGGACTTTTGCCCGAAAAAAACTGACTTTGCTGGTGGCAACCATCTGTTTTGTACTCACCATGGTTTCAACCAAATGGCTGGGTACTGAATTTCTTCCGCAGTTAAACGAAGGCGCTCTTTGGGTGGAAGCAAAACTGCCGATGAGCTATTCGCTGCCAAAAACAGTCGAAATGTGCAGCACCTTGAGAAAAGAACTCATGACATTTCCTGAAGTGAATGGGGTTTTATCGCAAACCGGCCGCAGCAACGATGGAACTGACCCCAGTGGGTTTTATTACATTCAAATGCAGGTTAACCTGAAACCCAAAAACGAATGGACACGAAAAATTTCTTCCGAAGAACTGGTTGACGAAATGGATAGCCGGCTGAAAAATTATCAGGGCATCGTTTATAATTATTCGCAACCCATCGTCGATAATGTGGAAGAAGCGGTGGCTGGGATGAATTGTGCCAATGCCGTTAAAATATATGGCGATAATTTGGATACTCTTGATCGGTACGCCAACAAGGTGGTTGAGCAGATTCAGGATGTTCCGGGAATAAAAGATGTCGGAGTTCTTCGGAATATTGGTCAGCCCGAAATAAGCGTGACACTTGATGAAGAAAAAATGGCCATTTTCGGAGTCACCAAATCAGAAGCTCAGGCAGTTATCGAAATGGCCATTGGTGGAAAAACGGCAACTCAGAAATTCGAAGGTGAACGAAGGTTTGACATTCGCATCCGCTACGACAAAGAATTCAGAAAGGGCGAAAACGACATTATGATGCTCATGATTCCTACCATCACCGGCGGCACGATTCCTTTAAAAGAAATTGCTACAATCAGGCAAGACACAGGTCCGGCCTTTATCTACCGCGACAATACCAAACGGTTTATCGGAGTTAAATTCTCGGTTCGGGATCGCGATTTGGGAAGCACCATCGCCGATGCACAGAAAAAAGTGAACAGCAAAGTTAAACTTCCAGCCGGGTATCAGACCGGTTGGACCGGCGAATTCGAAAACCAGGTAAGAGCCAGCAAACGCCTGACTCAGGTGGTTCCGATAAGCTTAATCCTGATATTCATCCTGCTCTTTATCATGTTCAACAATGTGAAAGATGCCGGTTATGTTTTAATCAACGTTCCTTTTGCCATGATTGGTGGAATATTGGCGCTCCATCTGACGGGAATGAACTTTGGAATTTCCGCTGGAGTTGGGTTTATCGCCCTGTTCGGTATTTGCGTTCAGAACGGAGTTATCCTGATTTCCGAATTTCACAAGCAGGCCAAAACGCTCGACGACCTGAACCAGGCCATCATCAATGCGGTAAACGTTAGAACGCGACCAGTTGTGATGACGGCCATGATGGCTGCTATCGGTCTGATGCCTGCTGCCATGAGCCACGGAATTGGTTCCGAAAGTCAGAAACCGCTGGCAATCGTAATCATCGGCGGGTTAGTTACTGCAACTGTCTTTATTTTGCTGGTTTTCCCGATTATTTACCACAAGGCTTTGCGCATTCGTGAATCGAAAAAACGGATAAAAGCCTGATTTTAAGAATGATGATATAATTTTGAAATCCGATATTGAAAAAGGCTGTCCCAGTTCATTTTGTGGCGGCCTTTTCTATTTGGAAAACGGTTCGGCTGACTCTCTTTTGCCACTGGCGATTATTGGTTAAACGATCGGATGCGGAGATTTTAATCTTCGTTTTTGTTGATTATGAAATGATTGCAAATCGCTTAATCCGAAATGCTTCTGTTTATACGCTGTCACGACTTTTCAGCGTCGATAGACCTGAAAACATAGCCGATATTCAAATTTTTCAATGCCTGTGGTTTGAACCCCATACAAATACGAAAAAATAAAGCAAATTTGTAAAGAGAACCGGAGAGGTAAGAACTATCGGAGAACATGGCGATTCCTAAAACTCAGTGTATGGCTAAAAGTAATTTTGAACGATTGATTCAACTTGCTGATGAAGTATTTGCTGTTAAAAGTGATCCCAATCAGCTTGATGTGAATCCGGAAGTGCTGGAGCGGTTACAAAGGCTTCATCCAGCCACCGTTTCTGCTTTTGAGGATGAGAATGGTCCGGTAGCATGGATTTTGTTGATACCGACCACGCTTGATTTGATGAACCGATTTCTTGGAG
>Ga0302272_1001261_pt1 | contig 11475 bp, 10 predicted proteins | sample III_Bog_N1_2_FD_198772 | JGI IMG/M metagenome (GOLD analysis project Ga0302272, IMG submission 198772) | Peat permafrost microbial communities from Stordalen Mire near Abisko, Sweden - III_Bog_N1_2 | ecosystem: Environmental > Terrestrial > Soil > Wetlands > Peat | place: Sweden: Abisko...
GACAAGCAATTCTAATAGTTCAATATCCTCTGTTTTTAGTTTTATATATCTCATGTTGAGACAAATATACTAATATTATTTCAAAGTACCAAACAAATAGAACATTAAATTATTCCTATTACTTAGTTTAGAACAGATGTTTGTGCCTGCTGATAATCAATGGAAAGACATCATGGTAAATGCGGATTAAAGAAATAACTACGTTGAATACATAATCTCTGACCAGCACAAGAGTTTAGTAAAGCGTAGCCTGTGCGAAAATAAGAGCAGTTTGTAACTGGGTATTTTAAAACAGGATACGATTTATTCTCTATAAAGCCGGGGATTGCAAACTATCCGGAACATTATCCTTACAGCAGTGCTGCTGATATTGAACCGTGCTAAATGGCCATCAGTTATAAACTTAGAGTAGCGCATGTATTGATGTTAGCCTCTGGATAGCGCAAGTTTAGCGAAGCGTAACTTGTGCTGAAAATTAGAACAGTTTGTAACTGGGTATTATAAAATAGGATACGATTTATTGTCTGTAAAGCCGGGGATTGCAAACTATCCGGAACATTATCTTTACAGCAGTGTCGTTGATATTGAACCGTGCTAAATGGCCATCAGTTATAAACTGCACGGGTTTTGAGTCCAAGTTATGCTTCGCTCAGATTCAACTATCCAGTGTGACGATTATCAGTATTGATGATAAAGATTATATTTCGCTGACTGATATGGTTCGGGGTATTGAAAAGGGTTTATCACTGATTGAGAAGTGGCTGCGAAACAAGAATACTATTGAGTTTCTGGGAATATGGGAAGAAATGTATAATCCCGGTTTTAATTTCCCCGAATTCGAGGGAATTAAAAATGAAGCAGGTTTAAACAGATTTATTCTATCGGTAAAACAATGGAGTGAAAAGACAAACTCAAAGGGCTTGGTTGCCAAAGCAGGGAGGTATGGTGGAACTTATGCACATAAAGATATTGCATTTGAATTTGCTTCCTGGGTTTCACCTCAATTCAAGCTATATTTACTAAAAGAGTTTCAGCGATTAAAAGAAGAAGAACAGAAACAGCTTGGTTGGTCAGCCAAAAGAGAACTTGCGAAAATCAACTATCATATTCATTCTGATGCTATAAAGCAAAAACTAATTCCCGATGAATTAACATCAATACAAACATCTATCATTTATGCGAATGAAGCTGACGTTCTGAATATGGCCTTGTTTGGAATAACGGCAAAACAATGGAGAGAAGCAAACCCTCAACAAAAAGGGAATATTCGTGATTATGCCTCCATAAACGAGCTGATTTGCTTATCAAACATGGAAAACATAAATGCGGTATTTATTGATGAAGGGATTACTCAAACAGAAAGACTGATAAAATTAAACCAAATTGCTATTCATCAAATGAAAGTTTTACAAGAGGTGGAAAACCGCAAATGGTTACTATAACAACTCTGTATAGCACAAACTTTAGCGAAGCGAAACTTGTGCTGGAAATTAGAACAGTTTGTAACTGGGTATTATAAAACAGGATACGATTTATTCTCTGTAAAGCCGGGGATTGCAAACTATCCGGAACATTATCCTTACAGCAGTGCTGTTAATGTTGAATCGTGCTAAATGACCATCAGTTATAAACTGCACGGATTTTGAGTCCAAGTTATGCTTCGCTCAGATTCAACTGGGAAAAGGCTACGCTTTCGTCGGTAGACAAGTCCGATTATCATTTGACGACAAACATTTTCGTGTAGACTTAGTCTTTTACAACCGTCTGCTTCAGTGCTTTGTTTTGGTTGACCTTAAAATCGGAGAAATAACTCACCAAGACCTTGGACAAATGCAGATGCATGTCAACTATTACGACAGATTTGTGAAGCTCGACACAGAAAACAAAACGATTGGAATTATTCTTTGTAAGAAGAAAAACGATTCGCTTGTTGAAATAACTTTACCCGAAAACAATGAACAAATTTTTGCGAGCAAATATCTAACTGTTTTGCCAAGCAAAAAGGAATTGAAAGAATTAATAGACAACAAACTTGACGAATGAAAGCTACAAACCCCCAGCTGGGCGTAGATTGTCGGTCGTGGGTTTGGTGAAGCGTCTTTCGCTTCGTCTAAGTTAGAAAGAAAGCTCTGCTTTCCATATTGAATCAGGATATGGAAGTTTGGAAACTTCCTTATAGCAGCAACTGAGCGAAGACGCTCAGACGAACAACGGGCAACGCAGGCTACGAGGAACGGAGGGGGGGCTTTTTTCAATGTATAAATATATCCAGCAGGACTGCATAATTATAAAACTATAATTGTACTATTTATAAACAGTTTTTGATTTGAAAGCGTTTAAATTATGTCTATCAAATTTGTTTTTAAATAAAAGTTTAAACTTATTGTATAAAGGAAAAAATCACATTATATTTGCATAAAATACTACATTTATGCCAAAAGTGTTAGTTTACATTACTGCTAAAATCACCTGGATTTTCTTGTTTTGGGGAACTGACCTGAATGAAAATAGAGCGCACGTACATGTAGGTAAAAAAGGGACTGAGGAATTATGTAAAATTTGGCTTGAACCGACTGTTTCCATCGAGAAAGAAGGTAGTCTGACTACAAAACAGCAAGTTCACGTCTTAGAAATCGCCATATTCCACCGTGAGGAGTTGTTAAGGCAATGGAAACATTTTAAGAATGGTCAAAAAATAAGATTGATAACCATTAAAAAGTAACCGGTATGAAAAAAACAGAAGGGTTTTGGGGCTCAACTCCCAAAATAAAGAATATTTCCTTTCCGGTTCGGGGAAGGATGCAAGTAGATCTGAGTGATGGAAGAGTCATTGTTGTTCCTGTGTCAGCTTTTCCAAGCATACAGAGACTGCCAACACAAGAACGTGAAAAATGGTTTTTAATTGGTGGCGGGATATCTTTTGATAAAAGCAACGAAGTAATTCATATAGAACAGATACTTGGCAATTATGCCAATTACAGGCACGAAAAACAACCTTTAGATTCTTTGCACGGGAAAACAGAGGGGAAAACCGAGTATACTTTTTAATGCTTTTCAAAAGAAAACACAGAAAGCACCTTTTTCCGAAGTAGATAATGACACAAAAGATTAAATTGGAGTATTTCACAAGGAAAGAAAAACAAGATGAACAAGGAAGAAGCTCTAAGAATATCGATGAATTATTAGATATCCGGTACGTCCGGATTGCGAATAAGATTCGGAATGACGTTGAAGAAAAGGCACCGTATTTTGTGATTAGCGAAACATTGAAATAGGATAATTCTTAAATTCACCTCACTGACAGCATTAAAATAATAAGGGAAATGCCCCTGCCCTATTTAAAACCGTCCCGATAATACTATCGGGACGGTTTTTTTTATTCATTAAATTCTACATAGATACAACAATTTTTAATTTCATTAAAATAGTTATCTGAATTATTGGAGATGTTAAAAAGAGTTTATACTTTTGCTGCGGTATATTGATTTGAACATTCAGTTAGACAGATAAATTATAACAGATAATTGATATTCTGGAATTACAAATCATCCAAAACAAAATCTACGAAATACGTGGACTCAAGGTAATACTCGACAAAGACCTTGCAACGATGTATGAAGTAACAACAGGTAATTTGAATAAAGCTGTTAAACGAAATGCAGACAGATTTCCTGATGATTTCATGTTTCAGCTTACCCAGGATGAATTTGACTTGATATTCCAAAATGGAACATCGAGTTGGGGTGGAACCCGTAAATTACCGTATGTGGATAGCGAGTTTAGCGAAGCGGAACTTGTGCTGAAAATTAGAACAGTTTGTAACTGGGTATTATAAAACTGGATACGATTTATTCTTTGTAAAGCCGGGGATTGCAAACTATCCGGAACATTATCTTTACAGCAGTGTCGTTGATATTGAACCGTGCTAAATGGCCATCAGTTATAAACTGCACGGGTTTTGAGTCCAAGTTATGCTTCGCTCAGATTCAACTATCCAGTGTGACGATTATCAGTATTGATGATAAAGATTATATTTCGCTGACTGATATGGTTCGGGGTATTGAAAAGGGTTTATCACTGATTGAGAAGTGGCTGCGAAACAAGAATACTATTGAGTTTCTGGGAATATGGGAAGAAATGTATAATCCCGGTTTTAATTTCCCCGAATTCGAGGGAATTAAAAATGAAGCAGGTTTAAACCGATTTATTCTATCGGTAAAACAATGGACTGAAAAGACAAACTTGGATAGTGCAGCTTAGCGAAACGTAACTTTTGCTGAAAACAAGTACAGTTTTCAACTGCCAACGTAGCAATAACATCAGCAAACAGGTGGAATTGAAAACAGATAGACGAATCAGGAACGGTATAGTCGTGCAGGAGATTCTGCAGGAGTTAACTGATGAGGCATTATTGATTATTTGTCAGTTATCAGTTGAACGGATTTACAGCACAAGTTATACTTTACTAAGCTTGTGGTATCCAGAGGACAGAAACAGGATTAATCAGATCATGCAGATACTCAGAAAGCGGCTAAATCAGATAAGCTGACAGAATCGTGATTCAACTAGTTTAACAGGTTTTGCCACATTCAAAGGGACCTAAGAACCGGGCATAAATAACTAACAATCAATAAAGAGTATTTTTATTCAATATCAACAAAAAATAGATTTTCTATGATTGGCTTAGGTTAAAATCAACTTAAATCAAAAACGCACTAATATATTACAGCATGAAATTGAATTTTAAAAGGAGTATTATTCTTAGTTTCCTAATCATGTGCTTCAAATTAAGTGGACAAGAAGCAACAATTTTTTATAATCAAAATTGGGAAATTACTACTCCCCAAAAAGCAACATATTATCGATTCACAGGATTAAACAACACCGGTGATTTTTACGAAGGGAAATACACCGATTTCTTAGTGAAAGAGAATAAGATGATAGCTAGTGGCGAATATTCATCCAATAAAAAAAACGGAGAGTTTATTGAGTATTTTTCAAATGGGAACGTAAAGAAGAAAGGCAACTATAAAGATAATTATCTCTTTGGCAATTGGTATTATTATTATCCAAACGGGCAACTAGAAATGATAATCTCTTTTCCCGAGAAAGATTTTCAACCCGTTGAATGCAGAGATTCATTAAACAACGTAACATTGGAAAATGGGACAGGAAAATGGGAAACAGACATTTTCGTTAATGGGCTGCCTGCTAAATTGATTGCTAAATTTAAAAACGGAAAACGAAACGGAGAATGGAAATATTTGAACAAAGCCGGAAAAGAGATCCATTCAGAAGAATATATAAATTCTGAACTAAATAACTACGATCATTTTGGAAATAGGATATATACCAGCCCTTATTTTACAATGAATTATTTTAGAGATTCTAAATATCTCAATATTGAACACATACTATGTGAAAATGACCTTAATTTGAAATTTTCCCCATTTAATTGGGTGACAAAAATATTAAATCTCACGAATACTATAAATATAAGTTATTTGAATAGTAACTTACCTGCCGATCAAATACTTTTCATAAAAGAAGATAATCAGGGTAATTCCTGGTTTGGAACGGGGAATAACGGACTAATAAAATACGACAGCATATTTACGTTTTACAACAAAGGAAATACTCCAATAAAAAGCAATTACGTGTCGTCTATGGAAATTGACAATAAGGGTAAAATCTGGTTTTCATTTAACTCTCCAATTCATTATCCGGATATAAAAACAGCTGGTTTAGCCTGTTTATCAAACAATAAAATAGTTATATATAATACCGATAATTCTGGGTTGACCAATAATGAAATAAACGATATAGCCGTTGATAGAAACAATAAGAAATGGTTTGCTACTGAAAATTGCATTATCAGTTATGATGACAGTACAAAAAAATGGGAAAAGCATTTCAATAAAGAGAGTGAAATCCGGAAAGTAGATACAATTAAATATAAAAATAAGGATGAATATCTTCGGTATGCCAAAAAAATAAATTCAGAGACAAATTTCTGGGAAGAAGAAAGACATCATGGAAATCACAAATCATTTAATACTCAGATCGAACCAACGGAGAGATATTATTCAACAATGACTTATTATGAGTCACCTATCGATTTTTATAACATTGAGATTTTACCCACGAATGAAAAGCTCATAAATTCGATGAGAAACGGGTGTTGCATTTATAATGACCTGACATGGAATTGTGATTCGAGTAGAAATAGTTTTGAATATGTAAGGCTTTTACTGACAAAAAAATTCCAAATGGACAAAAATGACTCTCTGCAATACATGAATCAACTTTCCCGAATAATGAAAGGAAACATAATATTCCAGTTAATCAGAGGCATTGACAATTCGTTATGGGCACGTACGAATAACGATATTTTCAAAGTAACAAAAACTAAAATAATTGAATTCGATTTGTTTGATAAAAACATAAAGTATATACAGGATGGTGATTTTAAAAACAAATTTTACTATTTATATCAGGACAAAAGAGGTGGCATCTGGGTCTGTATTAATAGTGCCATATTGAAAATTGAATAAACTGATTTCCACCATTGCACTTGGATAGCGCAAGTTTAGCGAAGCGTAACTTGTACTGGAAATTAGAACAGTTTGTAAATGAGTATTATAAAACAGGATACGATTTTATTCTCTGTAAAGCCGGGGATTGCAAACTATCCGGAACATTATCTTTACAGCAGTGCTGTTGATGTTGAACCGTGCTAAATGACCATCAGTTATAAACACTTGGGCGGCTTAAGCGCCTATACCTATCTGATAATTCCATAAGAGCCGGCTTTATCCTGCTCTTATTTTATAAAAACGATTAAATTAATAAAAATGAAAAAAATATTTAAATCTATTATTCTAGGTACTTTATTTACCTTTTCTTCTCATATCGTAGCACAAACAATTGATTTGCAGATTTTGGATTCTTTAACCAATCAACCAATTGAGAATGTATATATCTATAACAATGAAAAAGAATTTCTTTCCGTTTCAGATAAAAATGGAGCATGTAAAATTCTTCTTCCCACTAATCCTTTGACTACGCAATCTAAGGAAGTCAATGTCTCTCATATTGGATATTCTGCTAAAATAATAAGAGTAACTTCTCCTATATCAAATAACCTTGTAAAGGTTTTATTAAGTCCTACTTCGTATGAACTTCATGAAGTTGCAATAATTCCTCCTAATGTAAAAAATATTATTGAAAAAGCAATTGAAAGCATACCCAAAAACTATCCGTCCATGCAAGGTGATACATTGGCATTAGATTTAAATTTTACTTTTCTAGATAATCCAAATAGTAAGATTGCCGATTATAAAGGGAAAGTGGCTTTAACAAATAATGGAAAACAACTATGGGCAGCAAAATATGCGATAGAAAATAATTTGATAAGTAATTCATTCTATGACTATGATAATGAAATATCTCCAAGTGGATTTTATTCAATTATTTTTATTCAGAATCATGCCCCTATCCGTCTATCAAAAAAAATAGACTTTCAGTATGATGGAATCATCACAAACCAAGGGCATGATGCTTATAAAATATCATTTATTCATAAAAGCAAATACAATAATATTACTGGCTATATGTTAATCAACAAGGACGATTATGCCATAACTTATATTACTTATGAAATTGGAGAGATAAAGAAATGGATTGCCGCAACGCATAAGTCAATGGGAATTGTTTATACAAACTTAGAAAAATACAATGTCAGCGTATCTTATGTAGAAGTTAATAAAGGATATAAATTTTCAGAGGGTGCCATAAATATGTTATTTAATAGAACAAAAAAAGAGAAAGTGTTTTCAAATAACACTTACAATGTATCAGTTAAAACAGCTAAAACTTCCCGAATACCGAATAGTTTGACCTACTTAAAAGCAAATGAATTATTCAAAACTAAATAACAACTCTAGATAGTGCAAGTTTAGCGAAGCGTAACTTATGCTGGAAATTAGAACAGTTTGTAACTGGGTATTATAAAATAGGATACGATTTATTCTCTTAAAGCCGGGGATTGCAAACTATCCGGAACATTATCTTTACAGCAGTGTCGTTGATGTTGAACCGTGCTAAATGACCATCAGTTATAAACTGCACGGATTTTGAGTCCATGTTACCGCTTCGCTCAGAACTATCCAGCTAAGTGCAAACTTGGAACAAGAAGGGGTTAAATAGTAGTTCGTACATTTGATGCGAAATTAACTGATAACAGATTGAAAATAATAAGAATACAAAGAGCTTGGATTGCAAATTCCAGCAACAGGCATGACCCTTTGTACATCTAAATAAGATTGCATATCCGGAAGGACGGGCATTTATAATAACTTCGCATTTATAATTAATAACCTTAACTTCAGTTCCAAAATTTAAAAGTTCTGTATGCGAACAACACTAAAAAATGATTATTGCATTATACTGCTGTTAATAAGCACGATAGAATAAGTTCAGAATGCGGATAAGGCGGATATATGCGAATAAGGAGTTCACATATAGGAATTTGAGTTCGTATAGCGATACGTTAGCAGCAATTTAACAAAACACTACACAGACAATGAATAGACTTGACAGACTAACAAGCATACTCATACAACTTCAATCTAAACGACTGATTACTGCTCGTGAAATAGCTGAACGATTTGAAGTTACTATTAGGACAATTTATAGAGACATTCAAACATTAAGACTTGCGGGTGTTCCGATTGGCGAAGAAGAAGGAAAAGGTTATTTCTTAGTTGAAGGTTATCGGTTGCCACCTGTAATGTTCACAATGGAAGAAGCAAGAGCTTTGGTAACAACCTGTAAAATTTTAAACTACCATACCGAAGATTCTCTTAAACAAAATTACGAATCTGCACTTTTAAAAATAAAAGCAGTTTTATCTCTAAAAGACAAAGATAAATTGGAATTTCTAAATTCAAGAATCGGATTTCATAAACCTTGGGCTCCAACAAGTTTGTATTTAGACAGTATCCAGCATTCAATTACAGAAAGCGAAAAATTGAAAATTAAATATCAGTCAAGAGAGGAAGAGCAAATAACAGAACGAATTATCCAACCTTATGCAGTTTATTTCAGCGGTGCTGTTTGGTCAACTATTGCCTTTTGTGAGTTACGACAAGAAATAAGAGAGTTTCGCCTTGACAGAATAAAAGAACTCAAATTACAACAAACTCATTTCAATGCTGAAAAGACTTTCAGCATTGAACACTATTTAGAAGAACGTTCAAAAAGATTATTTTTAAACCCCTGACAAAGGGCTGTCCTATGTGTCTTTTATCTTTGCATCAAATTCAAACAAAAATTAATAAAAAAGCAATTTTATTAATAGTCATTGCTTCACTTTTATCGAATGTAAGCAAGGCACAAACACAAAAAAGAATGACAGCAAAACAAGTCACAATCAGAGACAAACAAGTTGAAATCAATTATTATCAACAAGGACAAGGCGACACAACAGTTCTGTTTTTACACGGTTGGTGTATTGACGGAACTTATTGGAAAAATCAAGTGGAATATTTTTCTAAAAATTACAATGTTTACGCAATTGACCTGCCGGGTTTTGGCAAATCCAAAGCCGAAAGAACCAACTGGACAATTGAAGAATATGCCAATGATGTAACAGCATTTATTGACACGATGAACCTTAGAAATGTTGTGCTCATTGGACATTCTATGGCAGGCGAAATTATGTTACAAACAGCATTAACCAACCATCCAAAAATAATAGGCATAGTAGGCATTGATAATTTTAAGCTTATTGACGTTTCATTTACACCAGAACAAATGAAACAAATGACTGACTTTTTCCCAATGCTTGAAAAGGATTTTAAAAATTCAGCACCTGTATATGCAGATATGATGCTTTTTCACCCAACAACTTCAACGGAAGTGAAAGACAGGGTAAAAACTGATTTTGCAAATAGCAATTCCGTTGTTGGTTATGGAACATTTATGAACCAAATGCAATATGCTTATACCGATGCACAAAGATTAGAACAGCTTAATTACAAGTTGTATTTAATAAATAATGACGGTTTTCCAACCAACGAAACTGGACTAAAAAACCATTGTAAAAATAGTTTTAAAGTAGAAACTATCTCTGCAACTGGACATTATCCAATGATAGAAAAACCGACAGAATTTAATTTAATATTAGAAAAAGTGCTGACAGGAATGAAATAAACTGCTGCACTTTATCATCCAAGTATGCTGAAGGAGTGCAATAGGTGGATAGCGCAAGTTTAGCGAAGCGTAACTTGTGCTGGAAATAAGAACAGTTTGTAACTGGGTATTATAAAATAGGATACGATTTATTCTCTGTAAAGCCGGGGATTGCAAACCATCCGGAACATTATCCTTACAGCAGTGCTGTTAATGTTGAACCGTGCTAAATGACCATCAGTTATAAACTGCACGGATTTTGAGTCCAAGTCTCCGCTTCGCTCAGACTCATATCTTTGCAGTCGTAAAATTAAGTATAATTTTGAAGAAACTTATACATTTGTATAATAAATGGACTCTAAGAGTGTAAAACGAGCTCAGACTAAACACGGACAACCGATGTAGTGTTCAAGGAATCACACTTTTAGAGCTTCTTCAAGAGTTTGAACAGTATTTACGGATATACGCTATGTTGTATAATCCAGGATAAAACATGAGTAAAGACGGAATGAAGAGGTACCATTATTAAAACTTATGTGTCATTTTAAAAGTTTATTTAAATGGTAACGGCTTTAAAGTATTCAGCATACTGACAATTACAAACAATTTGAACTGTTTAGACGAGATATAAATAAACGGCTTTTGTTTATCGGACTGGAACTTTATCAATTCAAGTCTCCGCTTCGCTCAGAACTATCTAGGTGTTCAACTGATTAAACTTGGACGAGAAAGGGGTGATGTGGAACAAAATAACAGGCGGGTAAAAGAAAACCCGAACTATTACCGGAAGCGACAACAATTAGCCGAGCATCCCTGGGGAACAATAAAACGGCAGCGGGGATTCGACCATGTGCTTATGCGTGGAAAGAAAAATGTATTCGGTGAGGTTCGTTTGGTCTTTATCGACTACAACTTAGCCCGATTTATACAAATAACCGTAGGAATAAATGTCTTCAAAGAGCTTATTAAGGGGATGATAGCCCTATACTTGTTTTAAAGGGCTTATTTGAAGGTGACATAAGCCTTCGAAAAATTCAAACACAGAAAACAAACTGCTCCGGATAAATGCTGATACGAGCTTTATTTGAAGTGATAAAAGGTAGAAAAACAAAGAAAACGGGAGAATAAGTGGTTATTGCGCAGACTCTCGTTAGGGGCAATCCGAAAAATGAAAAATTGATTGACTTACGTAGCTAACGAGCGAGGAAGTTAGCCGTGACTTTTATATATTTGTAGCGCTCTTTGAAAGGCCGATTTTACAACTGTTGCTGTAAAGCACGA
>Ga0302272_1001264_pt1 | contig 11435 bp, 5 predicted proteins | sample III_Bog_N1_2_FD_198772 | JGI IMG/M metagenome (GOLD analysis project Ga0302272, IMG submission 198772) | Peat permafrost microbial communities from Stordalen Mire near Abisko, Sweden - III_Bog_N1_2 | ecosystem: Environmental > Terrestrial > Soil > Wetlands > Peat | place: Sweden: Abisko...
ACCAAGCCAGCCCCACACAAATTCCATGGCATTGCCCGCCATATCATATACACCAAGGGAATCCGCAGTCTTGGTTGCCACCGCATGAATTTGCGAGCCTGAATTTTGTGCGTTCCAAGAATTTGCATTCATGGTTGCTTGTGCGGTATCGTTACCCCATGGATAAACATTTTGCGTTGAGCCACGTGCCGCAAAAGTCCACTCAGCTTCAGTAGGCAAACGGTAACCAGCCTTACTTAAATCTGCCTGCAAGCCTTGCATCGAAGATACGCCGCCAGATGTATTCAATGCTAAGGCCACATAGCTATACACCGTATCTAAACCTTCTTTGCGGCTTAACGCATTACAAGCGCACGGCATCTAGCAATGAAACCCAAGTGATGGGTTGGCTTGCCGTTAATGAAGAAAGCTCGGTTGGATAGGTCTGCAACACTTCGTGGTACTCGCCCACCGTGACTTCATGAACTCCGATTTCGAAGTCGTAATGAAAGTGAACAGCGGTCAGTGGTTTTTCATCTAAGGGCGCTAACGAGTCCTTTGAGCCCAAGTACGCCAAGGATCCAGAGGATTTGAGGGATACCAAAGACAACAGCTCTTTTGTATTTTCAGAGTTCGCACCCTGATGCGTTGAGCATCCCAAAAAGCCACCCATTGTAATGAGCAAAATCCTTGGTAAGATATTCTTACTAAACTTCATTTAGCGCCAATCCTGGATGTGTGCGGAAATGGAATCGGTAACACGAATAGCCCCTGCTGCACAAAGGTGATCTGAATCAAAAGCCTCAGCATCGGTGAAGTCATGCTGGCCATCGTGGTTAAAATCCAACAAGCGAAAATTCGGATTACCATTCTCTAAACTTTTCACGCTGTCTAAAAATTCATCGACATCAATGCGTAAGCCACCGAAGCGACTGTAGTAAGGCGTTTGTGCATAAGCAGGACTTAAGGGCATCACTAAGGCAGCCACTTTAATTCCGGCCTGCGTTGCTTGCTGCACAAAGCTTGCAATGCTTTGATAACCGGCATACCATGCGCTCTGATGCCCATTCCACCAAGCATTCATTTCGAAAGCGGCAAAAGCACCACCCCAACCACCACAAGACACCGTGGGCTCCCAACCCATATTCTGAAACACTGGACTCGGATACTGATCATGGAAAATATGCTCGCGCATTGTTTGTAATGAATCAGGCATTTTTCCATTCCAAAAATTATGCTTGCGATCAAGAGCATAGCCAAGAGAAGCGCCCATATTTTGATCAAAGAAAGTCATCATCTGCACCGAAGCCAAATCAGGATCTAGGCCAAAGAGAATCACTTTAGGCTTTGCTGCACGAGTCAGCAAATAGTCCTTAGAAATTTGAATCCCTGTATAAGGTGGATCACCTAAAACAGCCATATTGAGCGCTGTAAATCCAAGCAAATGAGAAGGTACAAAACCTTCTAACTCGCGTGACGATCCAAACACGTAAGTATTCACTGCTGTGTCGTCCCAAAGGGCTTGCATCTTCGCGTTATAAAACATCGACTCGACTGTCTGCGGCAAATCATAGCGACCAAGGCTATCTTCAAGCGCACCAATGGGAGAAGCAGCAAATACAGGATCGATCCACAAACTAGGCATCAACACATCGTCACCTTCAAACAACTTGAGCGTATCGCCTTCAGGGATCTTGATCGCATACACTGCACGGTGGTTATCGCTCGCATCCGTAACTGACGCTATCGCGAAATGCGGAACATTACTCCAGCGCGGGTAATCCCAGGTGGTATAACCTTGCGGAGGCATAACTGCTTTATTGACATTTCCTGTCGATATATCAGCAAGAAACAGTGCGCCATGGATTCCGTAAGCGCCACCAGTGATTTTACTTTGCCCGCTGTAGCCAAAGTCCAAGAACAATAAATCGGGAGATTGCCCTGGCCGCACAGATACATTGCACACTTGCGTAGATGCACTTGAGTCTTTACCGTTTTGTGGATACTGGAAATACATGCTCACCTTATTGCGTTGCAGATCGGCCACGCGTAAGGCGGTGTAGCCTGTTGCAAGATAGCGGCCATCATCGGATATGCCGGAATGAAATGCTCCGAGATTGGTGACAGACGCTTCACTTGCAAAGGGAACAGACTTGAGAGTCGCTTGCTGAGCCCAACTCACAGAGTCATGATTACTCTCTGCAGTATTCGCATACACGAGCACAGTATCGTGGCTCAATGGATCGATCCACCAGTGCGGAATGGCTCCGCGAACAATGGGTAGTTTAGATGCAATAGAACCGTCTAAGCTTGCCAAATAAATAGATGAGACTCCGTTTTGCCCTTCTATCCTAGTGCCAAACGCAACTTTTGAACCGTCGGGAGATATTGCTGGGTGGGCACATGTATTGGTATCGACGGATTCAATCACCGCTGGAGTTGCGGTCATAAAATCTGCGAAAGATAAGCGACCATTGGTACCATTGACCATCGCCACTTTCACTAAGCTCGTCCCAAAGAATTTTCGCACTTGATCGCGCGTAGCAACTGCACGAATTGGAGTTCCATAAGTACTCTGTCCACTTGCATTTGAATAGCCGGCTTGCGCTATGGCTCCTCGCACAATGCGAAAACCTGTATAAGCATCTCTTGAAATCGCATCCACCGGATACACGTCATGCCGCGCAGCAACTCGCAGTGCTGACGTTTGATTCGCAAAACTTCCACCCTTTACAATAACTTGACCCAATGAACCAGGATCGCGTATACCCGCATAGTCATTGACCGTATCGCCAGGCAAGCGTCCGTACCAGCCCCACACGAATTCCATGACATTGCCCGCCATGTCATATACACCAAGGGAATCTGGCTGCTTGGATGCAGCACCATGAAGAGCTGTATTTGAATTTTGCACACTCCATGCGAAATTATTCACAACTTGCTGCACAGTATCATTGCCCCAAGGAAATAAATCTTTTGTTGACCCTCGTGCTGCAAAAGTCCATTCAGCCTCAGTAGGCAAGCGATAACCAGCCCTACTCAGATCAGCTTGTAAGCCTTGTATCGACGCAACCCCACCTGCGGCATTCAGCGCTACAGATGCGTAGCTGTACACGGTATCAAATCCTTCTTTGCGACTCAACGCATTGCAAAAGCGCACCGCATCAAATAGAGAAACCCATGTGATCGGAATATCTTTCGCAATATTAGATGCAATCTCTTTGGGCAGCACAGATAACACTTCATGGTATTCGCTCACCGTGACTTCATGAGCTCCGATTTCGAAGTTGTAACGAAAACGTACTGCGGTAAGAGGCTTTTCATCAACAGGCGAAGCAGACTCGTTTGAGCCAAGAATCGCCAAGGCTCCCGCAGATTTGACCGAGACCAGAAACGGAGTTGATCCGGGTAACACAGATTTACTCGAATGGTCTGTACAACTCCAAAACACAGCAAGCAACAATAGCGAAAGGCTGCCTGTGATTTTGGTTTTGATTTTCATAATCCGCTATTTCCAATCTGCTATGCGGGCAGAAATAGAATCGGTAACACGAGCTGCACCAAGAGGGCAAAGATGATCAGAATCCTCAGCTTCAGCATCGGTAAAATCATGAAGACCCGCGTGATTAAAATCCAGCAAACGGAAATTTGGATTCCCATTTTCGAGCGTCTTTACGCTATCTAAGAATTCTAGAACTGCAGCTCGCAAGCCACCGTGACGGGAGTAATACGGTGTATTTTGATACGCAGGGTTCATAGGAAGAATAAGGGCTGCTACATGAACCCCCATAGACGTTGCATCATGAATGAATTGCACTATATCATGATATCCATCAAGCCAGTCCGCCTGGCCATGCTCCCATGTTGCATCAATATTAAAGAGAGGATTTGCGCCCCCCCATCCATTGCAATTTCCAGTTAAAGATGTTCCTAATGAGGAAAAGAAATACCCATCATTTGGCTTACTTGCCCCTGTTTGTTGCATAGCTTTTTGAATGGAGGCAGACATTCCATTCGCCCAGAAACCATGTGCACTATCAGATTTATAACCAAGAGAAGATCCCAAATATTCTTCAAACCAAATTCGACCAAAGTTGGCAGAGAATTCTGGACCAAGCCCAAGCAAAATCACACGTGGAAGTGGCTTGTGGGTAAATAGATAATCACGCGAAATGTGGATTCCTACAAATGGAGAGCCCGATGGGAACCCCAGATTTACTGCATGGAATCCAATCATACGTTCAGAAATTACACCTCCCATTTCTCTTGACGTTCCAAATATATAGGTGTTCGAAGAATCAATATTGTTCCAGAGATCATGCATTTTTTCTTGGTAGAAACGTGAGTTTCCCGTCGCAGGTAAATCGTATCTTCCAATACTATCTTCTTGCGCACCAATGGGGGAATCAGCGAATATTGGATTGATCCACAAACTTGGCATCAATACATCGTCACCTTCAAACAGCTTGAGCGTATCGCCTTCGGGAATCTTAATCGCATACACTGCGCGATGATTATCGCTCGCATCGGTTACAGAAGAAATTGCAAAATGTGGGTAATTGCTCCAGCGTGGATAATCCCAGGTGGTGTAGCCTTGCGGAGGTATAAACGCTTTATTGATATTTCCTGTCGATATATCGGCGAGGAACAATGCACCATGGATTCCGTATGCGCCGCCGGTGATTTTGCTCTGGCCAGTGAAGCCAAAATCCAGGAACAATAAATCGGGGGATTGGCCTGGCCGCACAGACACATTGCACACTTGCGTAGATGCACTTGAGTCTTTGCCATTTTGCGGATACTGAAAATACGTGCTCACAGTATTGCTCTGCAAATCCGCCACGCGAAGGCTTGTGTAGCCTGTTGCTAAGTAACGACCATCATCGGATATGCCGGAATGAAAAGCGCCGAGACTAGTAACCATCGTTTCACTACCGTATGGTAAGGAAAACGGTGAAGACTTCAACGTCGCTTGCATAGCCCAGTTTATAGAATCGTGATTGCTCTCTGCAGTATTTGCATACACAAGCTCTTGCGAGTTACTCAGTGAGTCGAATAGCCAATGCGGAACAGCTCCGTTAGCAATGGGTAGTTTAGATGCAATACCGGTTCCAAATTGCGTTAGGTACAAGAGCGAAGCCCCGCTTTGCCCTTCTGCTCGTGTCGAGAACGCAACTCGTATTCCATCGGGAGAAATAGCGGGATGCGCACAAGGGTTTGTGTCTAACGACTCCATGACTTCGGGTGAAGCGCTCATAAAATCTACCACAGACAAGCGGCCATTGGTGCCATTCACCATCGCCACTTTCACCATGCTCGTTCCAAAGAATTGGCGAACCTGCTCACGCGAGGCCACAACCCGAATAGAAGTGCCCGAGGCTTTTTGGCCATTCGAGGTTGAAAAGCCAGGTGCAGTAATGGCTCCGCGCACAACACGAAAGCCTGTGTATGAATTGCGAGAAGATACCTCTACCGCATATACATCGTGCCTTGCAGAGACTCGAAACGAGGCTCGTTGATTTGCTGTGCTGCCACCCTTCACAATGACTTGGTTCAAGGAACCAGGGTCGCGCATTCCCGCATAATCATTGACAGTATCGCCAGGCAAAGTACCAAGCCAGCCCCACACAAATTCCATGGCATTGCCCGCCATATCATATACACCAAGGGAATCCGCAGTCTTGGTTGCCACCGAATGAATCTGCGAGCCTGAATTTTGTGCGTTCCAAGAATTTGCATTCATGGTTGCTTGTGCGGTATCGTTACCCCATGGATAAATATTTTGCGTTGAGCCACGTGCCGCAAAAGTCCACTCAGCTTCAGTAGGCAAGCGGTAACCAGCCTTACTTAAATCTGCCTGCAAGCCTTGCATCGAAGAAACACCTTCTGCTGGATTTAATGTCATCGCCACATAGCTATACACCGTATCTAAGCCTTCTTTGCGGCTTAACGCATTACAAAAGCGCACGGCATCTAGCAAAGAAACCCAAGTGATGGGTTGGCTTGCCGTTAATGAAGAAAGCTCGGTTGGATAGGTCTGCAACACTTCGTGGTACTCGCCCACCGTTACTTCATGAGCTCCGATTTCGAAGTCGTAATGAAAGTGAACAGCGGTCAGTGGTTTTTCATCTAAGGGCGCTAACGAGTCCTTTGAGCCCAAGTACGCCAAGGATCCAGAGGATTTGACTTGAACCATAGTTATCGCCTTAAGCTCAGCATTCGCCGAAGACCCTGTATGCGATGAGCATGAAGCAAACAGCGCGAGCGTGCCAAGCCTTGCCATGCGAACTGTGGTTACATACAAACTCATTGCCCAAAGCTAAAAAACCAGCCCCGTGAGAGACTGGCTTTGCTGAGAATTTCGTTTCTTTTCTAGGAACGCTAGGACTTCTTGGCAAACTTGGTCTTGAGCCAAGCCACAAAACGATAGTAGTTGTAGTAGAAGGTGGGAGTAGCGACCAACACAAGGAAGGTGTTGAATAAAAGGCCCCAGAAAATAGCCCATGCAAGAGGCGCCCAGAACATCGAGCTCGAAGAGCGTGTTACAAAAGTCAGCTTAGAAAAGTCGATACCCATGCCGGTTGCCATAGGAATCAAGCCCGCCATTGCTGTTACCGCAGTCAAAAGCACGGGGCGCATACGAACCTTACCCGCTTCAATCACCGCATCGCGAAGCGGCATTCCACCTTCGCGCAAGTGGTTCATAAAGTCGATTAGAATAATCGAGTTTTTGGCCACCACACCAGCAAGCGCAACGATTCCCACGCCACTCATCATAAACGAGAAGGTGACATGCGAGATCAATAATCCCCAGAATACACCACCCAACGCAAGGAAGATTCCAATGATCACTAAGAACGGCTGGAACAAGCTGTTGAACTGTGCAACCATTGTTAAGAAGACTAAGCCCACCGCAATGGCAAATGCTTTCAAGATGTAGTTCTGTGTGTTTTGTTGATCGCGGTTATCTAGGCCGGTTGCAATGGTATAGCCATCGGGTGCTTCAAGCTTGGTCACCAAATCTTGCGCTGCGGTTTTCACCTTTTGCTCATCGCTCACGCCTGGGGCAAGTTCTGCCCACACCTGAATGGTACGCTTGCGATTCAAATGGCGATAGTTCGCGAGTGCGGCACCCTCGGTAACCTTTGCAAGGCTTGTGATCGGAATGTTACGGCCTTCGAGAGTTACTGTGACATCGTTGATCGCAGACTTCGATTCACGGCTTGCAGTATCGTTGCGCACCATGATCTTGTACTCATCTTGACCTACGCGGAACTTGCCCGCTTCAATTCCATAAATTGCATTGCGCACTGCACTCGCAGCAAGCACGGTCGAAACACCGAGGAACTTGGTTTGATCGCGATCGATATCTACGCGAAGTTCAGGTTGAGCTGGGTCATAGTCGCTACCAATGTTCACCAAGTTTGGAATCGTGTGCAAACGCTTTTGCACGGAATCTGCTAAGCGAGACAATACCTCGTAATCTTCACCCGTGATTTCAAAGTTGACGGGCTTGCCTGTTGGCGGGCCTTGCTGCTGCTTCTGCACGGTTACCTTCCAACCAGGAACAACCTTAGGAAGTGTGTCTGCGATCCACTGCATCGATAACCACGAAGGAACCTTGCGACTTTCATAGTCTGCAAATTCCATATCGAAGTAACCCTTATGCGGCTCAGATGCCGATGCACCAAAGCTTTGACCCTTAGCCTTGCCGGTCACCGTACTTAGCGATTTAAGATCTGCCGCCTGTGCAGGCATGTGGTTCAACAGGCGCTCCGCAATATTCATTACCGAATCTGTCTTATCGATGGAAAGTCCAAGCGGTCCTTCAAGTTCTGCAGAAACTACATCGGGCTCTGAACTTGGGAAGAATACAGCACCCGTGCCAAAAGCTCCATAAGCCGCAATACCAAGCACCACAAAGAGAATGCAACCTAAGCCCACCAAGATCGGACGCTCAACCAAGCGCTGCAAACTCGATACGTACACTGCGCGGAATTTCAAGAAAAGGCCGCCACCTTCTTCATCGTGATGCTTCGCGTTTGTGGTCATAAAGAGCGAAGCAAACACTGGATTGAAAATGAAAGCAACGAACAGCGATCCAATCAAAGTCACGCTGATCGTAATTGGCAAGTACTTCATGAACTGGCCCATAATACCTGGAATCCAAAGCAGCGGAAGGAACGCAAACACAGTCGTCACAGTCGCCGTCGCCACAGGAATCATCACTTCACGCGTACCATCAATCGCAGCTTGCACGCGGGTTTTGCCCTCGGCATAATGTCGATAAATATTTTCCACCACCACAATACCATCGTCGACAAGCATTCCTAGCGCAAGCACTAGCGAGAACAACACCACCATGTTCAAGGTGATTCCCATAACGCTGAGCACAATAAAACCAAGCAGCATCGAGAACGGAATTGCAGTACTGATAAAGAAGCTATTGCGAAATCCCATGAAGAAACTGATCAGCAAGACCACCAAGATAAGGCCTGTGATGATATGGTTCTGCAGCTCATTGACCATGTCGCTGATCTTCTTCGATTGATCGCTGGTTAAATCATATTCCGTGCCTTTGGGCCAACGCTTCTGATCTTGTGCAATGATGTCTTTCGCGTCATCGACAATGCGAATAAGGTTTTCGCCAGTACGCTTGCTGACAGAGATCGCAAGGCTTTGGCGACCATTGAGGCGCGAAATGGTAGTTGGCTCACGAGTGTATCCAAAGGTTACCTTAGCCACATCTTTCAAGCGAATTATGCGGCCATTTTCTTGGCGAACAACGATGTCGTTAAAGTCATCTGCATTCTTAAGCTCACCGGTAACTTTAAGCGAGAAGCGCGTGCCACCCGAAACCAGCGTGCCACCAGGAACGTTGCGATGCTGATCTTGGATCGCCTTAGACAAATCACTAAGCACAAGGTTGTAGGCGCGCAACTTCTGCGGATCTACATCGATCGCTATTTCCTTATCGCGCTTACCAATAATCTTGACTTCGAGCACACCAGAAATGAGTTCGAGCTTATCCTTCAACTGGTCCGCAATAGGTTCCAAGCGTTCAATGCCGTAATCGCTGGTAAGCGAAATAACGAGCACAGGAATGCTTGAAAAATTCAATTCTTGCACAAGCGGATCTTCCGCTTCGGTAGGCAAGTCACCCTTCGCTACATCGACTTTATCGCGAACACGACGAAGTGCTGTTTCTACCTCAACATCGGGATTAAATTCCACCGTGATGGCTGACATACTTTCAAGCGATTGGCTCGAAATTTTCTTGACTCCATCCACACCGTCGAGCTTGTCTTCGATCTTGCGGGTAACAAGCTTCTCGATATCTTGCGGGCTTGCACCAGGCAATACCGTGTTCACGAAGATATATGGAATCTTGACTTCGGGGAACGATTCCCTCGGCATGCCTTGGTAGGCCACCCATCCAGCTGCGAGCAGCATGAATGCCAGCACCAAGACTGAGACTGGATTTTTGACTGCAAACTTGGTCATGGAAACTCCGTTATTAGACGCGACCGTTTAGAAGCAACCGTTTAAGATGATCTTCTAAAACGACCTTTTAAAATTTCACCTTGGTGCCATCCGTAACTCGGAAGCCGCCTTGCACAATCACTTTATCACCAACCTTGATTCCCGACAGCACCACCACAGAATCACTGCGAGCGGGGCCAAGAACGATTGGATGCTTTTGAGCAGTAGAACCATCAGTCACCATCACAAAAGCGCCATCTTCATCGCGCAAAATCGCAGTGGTAGCAAGCACAATCGCATTCGCATATTGCTTGCGCAACAAGAGTACTTTGCCCGCCATGCCTGGCCCAAGCTGGTTGTGACGGTTCACCACTTCAAGGCGTGCAATGCCGGTACGAGTACGCGTGTCCACCGCCAAGTCTACTGTTTTCAACGATCCTTCAAATTCTTCTTTCGTTAAACCCGGAACAGAGAAGCGAGCTTTCGCGCCCTTGGTGTAAGCACCTAGATCGGATTCTGGAAGTGAAATCTGCGCTTCTAAACGATCCGTACGAGCTACGCGAACAGTGGCAGAACTAGGGGGAACCGTTTGGAATTTTTCGAGCGAACGCGCCACGACTACACCTTCAAAAGGAGCTTGGCAACGGCTATCTTCGTAAACGCGTTTGGCCTGCAGTACATTGACTTTGGCACCATCATAATCAAGCATAGCCTTGTCGAGAGCGGCCTTGCCTAAGGAACCTGCTTTCACGTTGTTCTCGGTGCGATCTAATTCGTTCTTGTTTAAATCAAGAGCAGCCAGCGTCTGCGCAACAACGGCTGCGTAACGTTCAGCTTCGATATTGCAAAGCGAGTCACCTGCTTTCACATGAGTGCCCACCTCAGCAACCCAAGTCACACGGCCACCGGTCGATGAGGTCAACACGGCATCATCAGAGCCACGCAAGTCTGCAGGGAAAGAAACCCAATCTTGGAATGAACGCTCCTTCATGGTATCCACAACCACAGAAAGCACCGCATCGGGTGCAGAGCCAGCATTCTTTGCATCCTTGCCTTTGCAGCCAAGTACCGCAAGGGATGCAATGGATGCGAGGATTACGATGATCGACAATTGTAAAGATTTCATTTTGCCTCCTGAGCAGGAACCAGATCAAGACCTTGCACCTGGCGCAACTTTGCCATGGCACGTGTTCGGTTGAAACGAGCAGAGAGAACGCTGAGTTCTGCATTGCGCAAACCATCTTCCGCAGATAACACATCCGTTAAACGCATGGAACCACTAGGGTAGTTCGCACGCACTAAAGTCAAAGCTTCGCTAGCAGCATCGCGGCCATCTTTTGCAGCCTGCAACGAAGTGTCTGCAGCCACGCGATCCTTGAGCGCCATGTCCACATCGATTTCAATGGAGCGACGCAATTCTTCAGATTGATACTGGAACACGCGAGAATCTGATTTCCATTCCGCTGCCTGCGCTTTGTTGGCTCCGTTGGATCCAAGTCCATCAAAGATCGTCCAAGTGAAGCCCACTCCAACCGACCATTCGCGGTATTTCCAATCACTTAATTGCTTGAGTTCATAAGCTTGGATTCCAAGTTTGCCTTGATAAACCAAGGTTGGATAGTAATTGGCCTCAAAGATGTGGCTGGTGCCTTCGTACACGCGGGCAGACACTTGCAGGGCTTGCAAGTCTGTGCGGCTACGGTAAGCGGCATCGAGCGCATTCGTACGCGAAGGTTGAGCATCTTGCTCAAGGCTTGCAAAGCTTGCGCTGGTGTCGAGGGTGGCATTATCGGAAGCGTCGCGACCCAGTAAGCGATTGAGGTTACGGCGTGCAGCGTCTGCATCGCGTTCTGCGGTAATGATTTGCGGCTCTAAAGATTTGAGACTCGAATACGCCATCAGCACATCGGACTTTTGCCCTGAACCAGCTTTGAAATCGCGATCGAGCTTTGCGTAAGTTTCGTTAGCGCGAT
>Ga0302272_1001265_pt1 | contig 11431 bp, 11 predicted proteins | sample III_Bog_N1_2_FD_198772 | JGI IMG/M metagenome (GOLD analysis project Ga0302272, IMG submission 198772) | Peat permafrost microbial communities from Stordalen Mire near Abisko, Sweden - III_Bog_N1_2 | ecosystem: Environmental > Terrestrial > Soil > Wetlands > Peat | place: Sweden: Abisko...
TAACCAACGGATCGACAGGCGCAACTTTTCGAACTGCGCTTAATTCAATGTTTACCGACCTTTTTACTGTTGTCGGTCCGCAAGTACCAGCGATTGGGCTTGACGCGAAAACAGACAGCGAGAAAATAACTGCAATAATTGCGGCATTGCGCGCGCATGGTCTTATGGGGCCGAACGCATAAAGGGGAACATGATGGACATAATGCATAAACAAATATCAGCGGGAAGTGAAGACCTCGGGAATCGCATGATACGGTTTTGTATCTCGAACGAGAGTGAAGACCGCGACGGGGATATCTTGCGCGCCGCGGGTTGCGACTTCACGAACTTTGCAAAGAATCCGCAATTTTTGGGATTCCATAACTCATGGGATTTTCCGCTTGGAACTCCGAAAAAATGGTGGGTTGATAACCTTACCAAAAAAGTTTATTCGGACGTGTATTTTCCGACGCTTGAAGAATTGACGGGCGGCAAGCCTGAGAACGCGGCAGAGAAAGCAAAGCAAGTTGACATGACTTATAACATGTATAAAATGGGGATGCTTTCCGCCGTGTCGGTTGGCTTTCGTATTATCGAAAGAGAATCGAATCAGAACGGACGCGGAAGTATTATCACGAAATGGGAACTTTTCGAGTTCTCAGCCGTTCCGCTTCCTTGCAACCAGGACGCACTTGCCGAAGCCGTCAAGTCTTTTGACCCTACCGGGCGTATGGGCGAATTATTCGAAGACGCTCAGAAAAAATATGAAGCTGAAAATAAATCCGGCGCCCGTCTTTCAGCTGCAACTCTCAAGATGCTCGCCGACGTGAAAGCGTGTCACGCTAAAATGAGCGAACACATGGACGCGTTAAAAGGCTGTCATGAAGAAATGAATGCACTCATGAAAAAGCTCGAGAGCGGAACGGATGACGAAATGCAAGGCGAGCCGGACGAAGAAGATAATGTACTTGATATCGTAGATTAGCTTGACATTTCAGTAATATGCACTATATTACTGTTAATTATTTGCCGGGACTTCTTGCCGATGGCAAGCGAGTTATAACAAAGCGCGACGGAAGAAACGGCACGCGCAAAAGAAAACATACAAGGAATATTATATGATGAATCGTGAGGAACTCGAAGCGACGATCACCGCTAACTTCCAGAAAAACATGGAAGCGGAACGCGCGAAGTTGACCGCAGAATTTCAGGCGAAATCTCTGACCCCCGAACAGATTACCGATGAAGTCGGTAAAGCACTCAAGAGCCGTGAGCTTGAAGAAGACAAAAAGAAACACCTTCGCAGCGAGATGATGGACCAGTTCGAAATTGCCGCCGCCGCGTCAGCGTCGAAAGGTGTTTCTGAACCCGATGCAAAAGGAATGGTAGGTCAGTACATTGTCGCCGGGCTTAAGGCAATGGAACTTACAGGAGCGAAAAATATCGCGATGGTTGGGAAGGATGCAATCCTTGACGCCGCGAAAAAGTTTCTTCCTGAAGCAAAGGCCGTACAGGGAATGTTGCAGAAAGAACTTACCGCCGGAGTTCCTTCCGCTGGCGGTTTCAATATCCCGCAGATCCTTCTTCCCGATTATATCAAGTTTCTGTATGCAAATACGATCCTTGATAAGCTCGGTGTTACCCGCGTTCCGATGCCAAACGGTAACTTCTCGATTCCCCGCATGGATACCACAAGTACTGTCGGATGGGTTGGAGAGACCGCCGCCGTCGCAACGACTCAGCCGGTATTCGGAGCCGTCAATCTTCGGGCTAAAAAGCTCAAGGCTATGACCGCGATTTCCAATACCCTGCTTCGCCAGAACGTCGTTGGCCTTGACGCATGGGTTAGCCAGGACTTGCAGACTGTGAGCCGGATCGAACTTGACAAGGCTTTCCTTTACGGAGCCGGAACAGAGTTCACCCCTCGCGGACTTAAAAACATTACCGACATTCAGACTTCCGGAACAACCGGAACAGCGTTCGGACTCGGGACCCCGATTGACATGATCGCGTTGCTCGAACAGGCAAACGTTCCCATGCAGAATGTCAACTGGATTTTCTCCCCGCTCGGTAAGAGTTGGATTCTCCAGAAAGCTTTCTCTTCCGGTCCGTGGGCATGGGCAGACGAAATGCTCCGCAACAAAACATTAAACGGATATCCGTTTGTAACGGCAGCATCTGTCGAGAAAGATGGATCGAACGCCTATTCTGATTTCTGGGCAATCGACGCATCGATGGTCCTTTGGGGAGTCTCGTACGACCTCTCCCTTGAGATGAGCCGCGAAGGAACCTATGAATCCGGTGGTTCTACAATCTCCGCATTCAATCAGGATCTCACGCTCATTCGCGTAATCGCTGAACACGACTTCGGTGTCCGTCAGCCGAAAGCCGTTGTTTACGGCCAGTACTCGAAGACCTAAGAAAAACAAACTGTAACGCGGGGCTTTTATAGTCCCGCGCTTTTTTAACAAATTAAGATAGGAGACTATCATGACTAGAAGTAAGTTTAGACAGCAGGTTTTTACTGGTAAAGACCAGACGAACTCCCTTGGGGCAATTCCCCCTAACCAGAACGACGGAACGCTTATTAATGGTATCGGTATTAACCGTACCGGAGCCGCATCCGCTCTTGTTGTTTTCGAGAATGCCGCCGCAACAGGGACCCCTTCCGCTGCAGTTGCCCTTATTACGGTTGAGACGTGCGCAGTAATTACCGCCGGTTCTTTTACCGCGTTCAAAACTCTTGAAGCTTCGCTCAGTGTTTTGACTGCGAACTGCAAAGAATATATGATCGATCTTTCGGGCGCGAAAAAGTATATTCGTGTTTCCGTTGATATCGATTATACCGGTGGAACCACTCCGAAAAACATATTGGCCGCTGAGGTTATCCTTGGCGACTACGACGTTGAGCCGAAGATCGCGCAGACGGTACTGTAATTTATGACATTGTGTACTTTAGCCGATGTAAAGTCGATGCTCGATATACTCGATACCAACCAGGACGCAAAGTTAAACTTGCTTATAAAACAAGCAAGTAGTGCAATCGTCAAACACTTAGGGTATCCCGTAGCGCGTGCGACATACACAGGCGAAAAGTACGCAATTAATAATAACCAGATACTTATTCTTAACGCTCAACCAATACAATCAATAACGTCGATCACCCTTGCAGGGGTCGCCGTTACTGATTATGACATCTCGCCTGAATACGCGAACATCGGTTTTGTTTATCGCGGAGCGGGATGGTGCGGAAACTTTTACACAAGAAGTCTTACAAACGATCCTGTAGCTGGTTTTCGCGATATCGTTATTACATGGATTGGCGGCTGGTATCTTCCAGGAGATGTTGGATATGTTGAAGACAATCCCGCAAGCTTACCGATTGGTATTTCAACCGCAGCGACATATGCCGTGATTGAATCGTATCGCGTAAACATGCTTTCAGCTGAAGGGATAAAGAGTCATAGCGAAGGCGGTATCTCCGATACCTTTGGCGATAACGTCGGGCTGTCAACTCGAGTTCGCGAACTTCTCGGACCGTGGGTACGTGTAGGTATTGCGTAATGGTTTACAAAAATGCAAGCGTGAAAATATACGTGCAAGTGAACGGGAAAAACAGCGAAGGTACAATTACGAAAACATGGGGATATAAATTATCTCCACCATCAGATCCCGTTGAGTCGTTTTTTTGCGACGTGCAACCGCACACATTATCGAAAGCAGAAATAGAATCATGGGGATTATCAAACAGAATATCAGACGCGAAGAAAATATTTTTTACTCGCTCTACATATATGCAACTTGCTAACAGGGTTTTTGTCCAGAGTAATTTTCCCGGAGAGCTGGGATGTTATTATGAAGTAAAGGGAGCGAACCGATGGCCGAATCACGGGGAAGCGATTGTAATTCCCGTGCAAGGCGAAACCGAATGGGTATTGTCTTCAACCGGATCGACTCACACATGGGACGATAATTTTACATGGGACGATTTGGGAGCATGGCATGACTAGTGCGGAAGCGAAAGCGGATTTTAAGCGACAAATAAATGAAGTTCAAAAAAAGTTCCGTGAACGTGCCTTGTTGGTAAAAGATAATAAAACGGTAGCGGTTGCGAATGCGTGCAATATGGTTGAAAAGAATATAAAACTTGCCATACATGATTCACATGCCGAATGGGAATATGATAATCCGGTTACTGGCAATCACGTTAAAAATTATGACGTTAAAAGATCAGTTCCGGGTTCTGCTCCTTTTCCTCAATCTGGATCGCAAGGATTTCTTGGAAGTATAACACATGATATATCAGAAAATAATGGGATGGTTACCGGGAGAGTAGGAAGCGTGATAACGAACCCGCCGTATCCGATGTGGCTTGAGGATGGAACGACAAAGATGGCACCGCGCCCGTGGCTCTTGCCGTCACTTGATAAAGCTCGAGACGCGATTGAACGGATGTTTTTCAGAACGCTCGGAACGCAAGCAATACAGATCGAGGTTGATTCATGATATCAGTAAAGCCTTTTTATTATAAAACACTTTCGACTGATACCGCATTGATTGCACTTGCTGGAAGTACTGATAATATTATTGACGCATGGCCGGAAATTGTTTCTACATTCCCTTTGATAATTTATCAAGATGAGGATCAGAAAGATTTCGAGTTTCGCGATAATAAACCGATGGGGTCAAACGTAAGATTGAGGATAGATATTTTTATTAAAATTGATAGCGGGAAAACTACAGCGGATTTCGCTATAGAACTTGCTCGCATTTTTGGAGATTTGTTTTTTACCTGTGGGACTAATGGCGAGGTGTTTGAGCCAACTGAAGGGGTTCGTCACCGAGTTATGAGATTCAGCCGGGGATTATTCCCTAGCGATGTTTTATAGATAGGAGGATATTATGGCTGGAACAATTGCACCTATGATAGGTTTGGATAAAGTATATGTAGCCAAACTTTTAACCGACGTTGTGGGATCGACTCCGACATACGATACGCCCGTTGCGATGCCGGGAGTAGTCACCGCGTCGATAAACAAAAACGGTACGATAATTACTGACTACGCGGATAACCGGCAGTTCTGGGTTGGAAACTCAAGAGGAAACACCGAGGGAACTTTCGAGTTTGTCGATTACGACCCCGCGCTTATTGCGGCGATGCTCGGGCAGACTCGAGCCAACGGAATTACCGAAGGTCGTCCGCTTGACCAGGCGGCATACTATGCCATTGGTTTCCGCGTATGGATTGGCGGTGAAAAAGCGGGCGGGACCTATCGCTACGTATGGCTCTTGAAGGGAAAGTTTACTATTCCTTCAATTAATCCGGAAACGAAAAAAGAACAGATCAGCCCGAAGCATGTAACACTGACCGCGCAATTCGTAGCGCTCAATGGGGCAAACAACGTGATTGATACTGAGGCTCGTAACGATTACGACCTCACAAGCGTAACCGAAGCCGCATGGTTTACCGCTCCCGTATTCAGCTCTGGTGTTTCAACCTCTGCTGTTACCGTTGGTTCGGCTACCGGAAGTGCATCGGCTCACACGATCACTATTCCTTTTTCGAAAGGATCTTCGGAAACATTCTCGCTTGTCGCTCCCGTGGACAATACGCAAATTGTTGTTATTGTTAATTCCACAGGACTTATTCTTGCAGGAACGTACACGTACACGGCAAGCGTTGCAGGAACCGCGCCGACAATTACGATTGCGAATGCAAGCATTGCAGCTGTTTCGTACAGCGTCGTAGTGGTAAAGATAACCGACTCGAATGGAGTGCTCGCAACTCCGAAATCTCAGGACGTAACACCGGCATAACAGCAGGGCTACTATAATAATCCCGGCTCACTAAAAACGAGCCGGGTAATTTTTCTTAACTTCCATAGGAGCAAACAAATGGACGCAGAAACAAACGAATTGAATGACATTTCACCACAGTACAACGAAATCATAATTGGTAAAAAATCCGTAAAACTTAATTTTCCCATGAAAGCATGGAAGAAAATAAAACTTGAATACGGCGGGATCGAAGGTATTCAAGATGCAATCAAGGACGATCCTATCGGCTTTTTCGCTGAAAAACTTGCACCGCTTGTTTTCATCGGAATATTGGACGAAAAGGACACAAGTCTTGAAGATATCCAAAATGAAATTGACAATCAAAACATACGTGAATTAAAAGATAATTTTATTCCTGTTTTGATGAAAGCTTTTTCAGGAACACTCCCTGAGAAAAAAGCGAGCGGAAGCGGAACCCCTCAGAAAGCCGAGTAAATACCGGATGGCCGTGGAAATATCTTTTCACGGCTGCTCAAGTTGAACTCGGCAAAAGCGAAGAATGGTTTTGGAACGTTACACCGCGCGTGCTTATTTCGATGCTAGATGAAAAGAAAAGAATCGAGTTAGGAAAACAAAGAACGCTCGCTTATTTAATTATGGGCGGGAATATAGAAGAAGATAAAGAAGTTCGAAGAGGAATACCTGGAATTGATTTTCCAGTTTCTGAAAGTGACATGAACTTTTAACGGAGGTTATCGGCATGAGTGACTACAGCATAAACGCGACTATTGGCGCCGATGATTCCGATTTTACTAAAGTAGTTGAAAATGTAATAACCGGGTTAGGTGATATCAGTAAATCATTTGAATCAATGAGCGATTCGACCAAAGCATCCTTTGCAGATATTGCCAATCAGTTTCAAGCAATAGACGGCAAAGCCAAGGTATGGGGTGACTCTACCGACGTAATAGCAGAAAAACAAAAAACATTAAAAGACGCAATCAATAAGTTAATCGATGATGGCATTGCTCCTGAAAGTCAGCAAATACAAGACTTAAAAAGCGCATACGATAAATTAGGCGAGTCTCAAGATGATACCGGTAAAAAATCAGAATCATTAAAAGACAAGTTCGCAGACATACGCGACATTATGCAAGGGCCAGTTGCAGCTGCTAAACTAATTGTTGACGGATTTAAGGAAGTCATAAAAACTATTGGCGAATTATCTGAAGAGTTTGCCGAGGATGAAACTGCACAGGTACGATTCGAATCCGCAATTAAATCAAGTTCAAAAATGACAGAGGGGGCAACTGAAAGGCTTAATGCTCTCGCTGAAGCCTTAGCGTCCTCTACAGGCGAAGCAAACAGCGCGGCGCAAAGCCAGATTGCTATGCTTGTCGCGACAGGTAGGACCGAGCCTGAAATAAATAAAATGATACTGGCGGCGAAAGGCCTTGCTGTTGCAACTAGCGTCGATCTTGATACCGCATTAACTCAAATAAACGCTACGTTTTCCGGTACTGTAGGTAGACTTGGGAAAGCCACTCCAGCTCTTAATGATTTATCCGAAGAAGAAATAAAAAACGGAAAAGCGGTTGACGTATTAATTGAAAAATACGGGAGCATGAGCGATGCCCTCGACAATACAAGTGAAGTATCGTTAAAAACTAACGTCACGCAATGGGGCGAAGTCAAGAGCGCAATAGGTAAGGTTTTGGAAGAATCTGTTAAGCCTATGCGTGATGAAATGACTGAAATGTTTAAGGATTTTGTAAAATGGGCAGGGACAAGCGATAATCTTAAAAACACCTTAAAACTTATGGGCGATATTCTCGCAGGTGTAACCATCGGCGTTATTGCCTTTACCGTTGCGACAAACTGGTCAGCGATAATGGCCGTCGCCGTTAAAGCTATTCAAGGATTATCTCTCGCATTAAGTGGGATGGGCGTCGCGTTAGGAACGGCGACCGGAGGTATATCTTTAGCGATAGCCGCGATAGTTACCGGCGCATTGTTGGTAGTACAAAACTGGGATGAAGTTCAAAAGTTCTTAAAAGTAGCTTTAGCGAATATAAAACTATTCTTTGTTACTGCATTTCAGTCTATCAAAATTGCATTGTTTGAGTTCTCGAAAGTAATCAGTGATACTCTGTATGGTTCAATCGCTAACCTCTTAAACATGGCTGCTAAAATACCTGTGATTGGTGGAGCGTTTAAGGGCGCGGCTGATGGAGTAAACGAGTTCAAAAAATCAATTGATGGAAGCATAGATTCGGCGAAAGAAGAAGCTAAACAGGCAATAAAAACCGCGACAACCGAAAGAGATCAAGCGGTTTCGTTAAGTAAAATAAAAAAAGAAGAAATATCAGAATTAGAAAAAGCATCTGAGAAAGCTAACGCTAATGTGTTAGCAGGTAATAAAAAAACAGACAATGGAATTATATTATCAGCGGCGGCGGTGTTTGATTTCAAGACTGACGGACTTTTCAAAAATGTATTTGACAATAAACTGGCAATTACCTCCCTTGTAACCGATGATGCTTTTTACGTTGAAGCAGAATTGGAAAACGAAAAAAAATTAAGGGAAGAAAGAAACGCGACTGCTAAAATGTGGGAAGACTCGGCTAAACAAGTATTAACCGCTGTTGGAGGCGAGGGTGTTGACGTATTAAATAGCGTTATCACTACCACTGTGGATATCGTGAAAGCCGTTGCAAGTAATTTTACCGACATTCAGGCAGACATTGCGGCTGTCGTGGATATAATCGGACTTGCAGGAAAGGAAGATCAGGGAAGGTTCGCAGAGCTTCAGGGTCAGTTATCTGAATTAGCTTCCGAATTACTTGACGCACTCGCTCCTGTTCTCGAATTAGTGCTTGAGGTTTTAATCGATACCATGCCTATATTGCTTGAACTCATGCCGATACTTAAATCTCTGTTTGATATTTTAGAGCCGTTTTTACCGCTTGTGCGTGCTTTCGTTGTTGTTTACCTTGCACCTCTTTTGATTGGATTAAAACTGATAAACTGGACACTGCAAGAAATGAAAAAGTTTCTTGAACCGGTCAGGAAAGAATTCCAAAAGTTCGGAGAATGGGCAGACGATGCGGGAAGCAATTTAGTAAACGGATTTACCGACGGGATAAATGACGCAGGCGAACAGATATGGGAAAATGTGAAAGGTGTATTTTCGGGATTCTGGGACGATGCATGCGACTTCTTCGGGATACATTCCCCCTCAACCATGTTTTACGACATGGGCGGTAATATAATTCAAGGGTTGATAGACGGATTGTTAAACGCAGGATCGAGTCTATGGGGCGCGGTATCAGGGATATTCACAGGTCTTGCAGATAACATTCAGAACGTTGTCAGCGGCGCGATGGACGTTGGGTCTTCTATTGCGTCCGGAATATCGGGCGCGGTATCGGGCGCTGGAAGCGCGGTATCAAATGTAGTCGATAATATCGTAAGCGGCGTTTCAGACTTTATAGATGACTTACCTTTCTTCGCAAACGGAACAGACTTCCATCAAGGCGGGTATGCAGTTGTAGGAGAACAAGGGCCAGAACTCATCAGCCTTCCGCGCGGAACAAGCGTAACGCCTGCAGGTAAAACTTCTGAAATACTTTCAGGTGGAAATAAAAAAGGTGATGTCAACCAAACATTTAATATATATGCCGGCCAGTCTTTAAGCGCGGCTGATATCGCAAGAGAAACAAAACGGGCAAACAGACGGCTTGCGTCAGGGGTAGCATAATGAGACAAATAACATACACGAACCCGTTAAATAATTCGATCACGTTTTATCTCGAGCCTTTTTTAATAACAGGGCTTGAGGGATTGGATATGTCAACCCTTACTTTGCAGGAACAAAAGTCACCTTTTCAGGATGGTTCCGTACAGATTGACAGACTGTTCGAGCCACGTGAAATAAGCATGACATTTTCCATAATCGCGCCTAATGATTTTACACTTATTAATCAATACAAAAGACAGATAATGAGCGTGTTAAATCCGAAATTAGGGCAAGGAACTTTAGTTTATACAAACGATATTGGATCATGGAAAACAACGGCTACCGCTGAAGGGCCTCTTTTTGCGAATAAAGATTATTCAATTCCTAATCAAGCGGGTACATTGATATTTTACTGCAACGATCCGTACTGGTACGAACTTACGGAACAAAATATATCAATGCAGACTATCGGCGGTGGTTTAACTTTCCCGATGACGTTTCCGGCTGGGGGTGTAACGCTTGGTAATTATATCCAGATAACTCCATCGGTTCAAAACTTAGGCGATTGGACAACTCCGGTAAAAATTACTTTCCAGAACGCTTGCACAAATCCGAAACTAACAAAGACAACTACGGGCGAGTATATCAGGCTTATCAAAACAATGGCAGCAGGCGACGTAATAACGATAGATACAACGCCTGGAAACAAAACTGTTTACTTTACTCCAGATGGCGGGGCGACGGTAAACGGGATAAACTTACTCGATACGGCTTCAACGTTTTTCTCACTTGACCCGGGCATTAATACATTAACGTTTACAGATGATGTTACAAGCACTACTAGGCAGTGTTTTGTTACATGGACAAATAGGTATATAGGAGTATAATCATGGCAGAAACAAGTCAATTTTTTACGGCGGTTACCGGTTCACCTTCTTACAATGGTAGCGACTTCGCCGCGTGGATGTATAACAGACTTTTCCGAAAAAACGGCGTATTAAAAGGACTCGACAACGCACTTGCCGTAACTTTTGATGGATCAGGAAATGCGCTTGTCGCTACCGGTTGCGCGACAAAGAATGGCTACGGGTATCAGAATAGCGCGGTACTGACAAAAGCGTTGACGCTACCAACTGCAGGATTTACAAATATAAATACCGTTATTATTCGTGTTGACGGAACAGCAAGCCCTAACTTGGTACACGCGGTTGTTTTGGTTGGTACAAGCGTTGCGATTGGTGGCACTCCCACGGCTCCGGCGTTGACCGCTGGTTCTGACATTTACCTTGCAGATATTCAATGCACAAATACGGCGGGTACTTATAGCTACGTGGCAACGGATAAACGGGCATATGCTGCGACAATCGTGCATGATACCGACTTAGGGACAGGATGGTTTTCAACGCTAATAACAGCAATTGGAACTGGATGGGCGGCGGCTCTTGCGGCGGGATCGGCTTCGTTCAATGCAACCACGGCAACCACAGCCCTTTACGGGATGAACTTCGACTACGTTATCGATTCTAACGCGAAGTTTCTTGCATGGCAGAGTAAAACGAGCGGGTGTGAAAAAGTACTGGTAAGACAAGGATCATGGACACTTGCAACGGGGGGAATACCTCTCACGACAACAGGAACCAAAGTTGTTATTGGGGAATCAGGGAGTAACCTTGTTTTTTCTGCAAGTGATAAGGGTCTTTATTATTCCACGATTCCTGATTCATTAGATTACTATATACGAGACGTAACCGTTACTTTGACTTCTAATGCTAGTACTGGATTCGGATTTAATGCTTGCACAAACTTAACCAATTGCAAATCGGATACAATCGGTCTTTCCGGTTCTAGTTATAGCAATGGATATGGTTTTAGTAATTGCACTAATTTAATAAACTGTGCTGGGTATGGTTCTGGAACAGGGACTATTCAAGGATA